>Ga0326512_10000035_pt1 | contig 118154 bp, 165 predicted proteins | sample 1_2617_0518_D_FD_203652 | JGI IMG/M metagenome (GOLD analysis project Ga0326512, IMG submission 203652) | Bovine rumen microbial communities from UC Davis, California, United States - 1_2617_0518 | ecosystem: Host-associated > Mammals > Digestive system > Stomach > Rumen | place: USA...
AGCCACATACAGGCCACCAATAATTATGTCGTGGGTGCCAATATTCAACTAAATGTGTTTCTTTATTAATACGAAACTTTGGTTTTGTATAAAATGTAATATAGTCATATAACGGTTTTCCAAGTGTACCTATAATAAATACAATTGCAATACCGAATACGCCCAATATTCCTAATAAATCATTATTCATAATTATTTAATTGATTTTACAACTGAATTAATTGTGGTTTCTACAAATGATTTTATATTATTTGCATTTTCAGCAATAAAGTCAAATTGTTCTTTTGTTATCTCTTTGCATTTTGTTGAACCACGACCTGTATAATCACGTTCGTAAGGATTATTAAACCAATATCTATTAATATCTCTATTTTCAAAAACTATTCCTTGAGATCTTGTATCAATATTATAACAATCATATTTATTTCTAAATTCATTTGATGGCCATTTATCTACTTTAACAGCACAAAATGAACAACCATTAAAATCAAAAACAAAATAACGACCAGCTAATGCTTTATACCATTCTTCACAATTTTTGATTTTTTCTTCTCGTTCTTTTTGTTCTTTTTCTCTATATTCATTTACATAATCCAGATAATCTTTAATAGATGCATCTGGATGTGTTTTATAATATTCAAATATATTTATATTATCCATAATTAAAATGTGTTTTCATCAATATCAACAGGAGTACCAACGGAAACCATTTGAATCTTCCAGCTTAAATCATGGCCAGTACGAGTGCAATATGACATTCGCTTGGTACAATTTGCAAGTGCTTTTTTAATTCCTTTGCCTTCCTTACCAGTGTAAAACTTTGCAAACCAAATACTTGCGTTTGTTCTAATAAATGTATCACCACCTGAATAGTAACCGTAAAACTGTTTTGTTACCTTATCAGTTGCACAAAGTACGTAAGCAATGTTATTCTCCATATTTATTTGTTTAATTTGATTACAAATATAATATAGAATATATCTTAAAAAATTAAATAATATTAAGATTTATTTTCTTCATTTAATTTCTTAATATCTGCTTCGTATTTTTTCAATAATGTTGTAAACCTTTCTGGTCTTGTTGGATTTACAAGTTTAGGAGCAATTGAAAATTTTAATGTTGTAATATCCCAACCTCGTCTTTCAAATTCTTTTTTTACATCATCAGTAAAAACATTTGAAAATATCCAGCTCCCATCACAGCTTCCTTGACACATCATTGGCCATGATACAACTAAATCATAATTATGTTTATCATCTTCATCATGACCCCAATAAACATGAAGTTTATCTTTTTCTTTAATCTTTAATATTTTCTGATGCATACGATTTTTGATATTTACGTTTATCTAATAATTCATTAATATCAAAACCATCAGGAAGATGATCATCAATAATTTTTGCCATGTCTATTAAATATTCAATAGACATTCTCATTGTTTCAGATATATTTTCTGAATTATCGTAAAGATATTTTGCAACTTTTTCGTTATTCAAATTCTTAAGCATGGTAGCCATATTGTAAAATGGCCCAACCATATTTCTTACTCTTTCCTCAATTCTTTCCACCATAATGCAATTTAAGTCTTACCAAGATATAGTTGTATCATCAGCGGGATCCCACTGAGTTCCAGAGAAATGTGATATCTTAAATCCTTTTGATTTAATAAATTCTGAAGTTGCCTTCATTAATGTCTTGTTTGAAAATGTTATCGTGTGTTCACCTTCAAATCTAGCTTCATTAATCAGATTATAAATCCAATTAAGTTCTTCTTTCATTCGACCCGAATTAATTTCATCTGAAACTTCTCGAGCCTCTTCAGCTGTAAAATACTTTTGTTCGCCTTCTATTTTCATGTTATTTTCTTTTTTAGGAATTTTACCCCAACCGAGTTCTTCCATATTAATAAGTTATATTTAAATGTTCATTATAAGCATCCCAGTTTTTATCATCAAGACAATTTTGAATTACTGCTTCATATATTGTCCCATCAATATCTAAACTGCCACCTTGCCACCATCCAGTTGTATTAAACGAAAACCAACCACCATTATTATCTCGGGCAAAGTATATATCATGCTCATCATATTTTGGAATTGAACATCGTATGATGACATCAGTTTTTGGACTAAAGATCCACTTTTTATGTTTTTTCTCTTTAGCCCATAACTTTATTAATTCACATTTTACATGGTTATCGTCAGCAATCAATATATGATTTGCATCATCAAGTGAAATTATTTCTTCACATTTTGCAATATAATGACGGCCGACTCCACATTTACCGTCATCCCAGAAATGATAATATTTGCCTACTTCAGGTATCATAGTGGTTTCTTTCTCTTTGGTAATTGTGATTCTTGTTCCTCTTCTTTTTCTTTTGCTAAATTAAAATCTTGCATATACCATACAAGAGATTCTACAAGGTCTGTATCATCAAAAATATCAAACCAAGTATTCTTATTCCAATTAATCAATTGGTTTCTCTTATAAAAGTATTCATTGAAACTTTTCTGAAGATAATTGATGCACTTTGTACGAGTGAAGAATCTTGTAACAAATCCATCAAAGCAATCTTCAGCAGATAACACTTCAAGTATCTGACGTGCCATTGTTCTTGCAATTTGCATTTTCTTATCTTTATTCATATGTATAGATATTAATATATTTTGTAAAATAGAAAAATGCCAGCAATTGTAAAATTACCGGCATTTTCATTAACATTATTTAATATTATTTATCTTCAGGTTTATCTTTCAAATACTCTTGAATTTTTCCAATATACAAATCTAAAGCTTTCTTGTTAAATTCGTGGCATTGTTGCATTGAATATAACATATTGCACCAAGATTTATATTCATCTTCCTCATCAGATTTGAATTGAATATAGCCAAGAGCAGGACCGTGACCTGTGCCGTAATCAAAATCTTCAGTATAACCAATTATGTATGTCCATAATTTGCCATCTACTGAATATTGTAAATTTCCATCTTTGTCTAATCGATGTTGAACTGGCCAACATTTCTCATATTTATATTTTAAATTCTTATAATTCTTGAATATCTGAACACCAAATATTCCAATCATTATTCCAAGTACTATGAAAAGTACAATTAAATATGCATTCATATTATATTAATTTATTTAATTAAAAATATCAAATTGTATTCATAACTTTTGTTTGATTTAATATTTCTCCACAACCATAACAATGATAATAATCTTGGTCATACAAAATACAGAATTGACCTGGAGCAGCTGTTACTGGTGTATCTGAAATAATTTTAATATCATGATCTGACCCATAAAAATACATCTTACCTGTGTACTTCTCTGGAGAATGACGTACCTTAAATGTTACATCACAAATAAAGTTTGGATCTCCAGTACCATCCCATGTACGATGATACCAAGTATCAATCATATTTTCTGTAAGCCAATTGACATCCATTACATAGAACTCAGTAACCTTGCTCTCATCATAGTTCTTCGATACATAAACAATATTCTTGTTCACATCCTTTCCTACGACATACCAAGGACCACATGAAAGATTCAATCCTTTACGCTGTCCTACAGTATGGAACCAATGTCCATGATGCTTACCAAGAATTGCACCTGTATCTGCATCGATGATTTTTCCATCCTCCTTACCGAGATACTGCTCAATGTATTGATTATAATTAATCTTACCTAAGAAACAAATACCCTGAGAGTCCTTTCTCTTTGCATTAATGAGATGATTCTCCTCTGCAATTTGACGAACCTCCTCCTTCATAAGATTACCAACTGGAAATATAATCTTTGAAATAGGTACCTTCTTTGTATCAATATTTGCAATAAAATCTACTTGGTCCTTTACAGGATCCTTAGCTGGGCAAATCCACCACTTAATATTCTTATCCCAGTCTTTCTTATGCCCATCATTATCATTGAATATAACAGTAGTATCATTAATTACATTCATGTATCCTACACGAGTTGCATAATGACCAGTTGCAATATAATCATACTTATATCCAACCTTATCATAGAATGCACCAAACTTGATAATTGTATTACACATAACATCTGGGTTAGGAGTATAACCACGACTAACCTTATCCATTGTATACTTTACAACATTATCCCAATACTCTCGATGTAAGTCAATTATCTCAAACTTACAACCATACTTTGCTGCAACTGCGGAAGCCATCTCAATATCCTCCTCAGATGTACAACTGTATGAATCCTTCTCATCAGGACCTATATGTATATAATAACAATCAGGCTTCTCTCCAGCTTGACAAAGCATATGCAATGCAACTGAAGAGTCAACACCACCTGAAAGTAATAAAGCTATCTTACTCATTTTCTTTATAATTTTCAATTACAAAATCTACAATACGTTCTAATTCCCAATCTTGCATATAAGGAAGTAACATATCATTTTCTAATGCTTCAATTATTTCTTCTTTTGTCATATTAAATAAAGAAATAGTTTTTCATTGTTGCTCGAAGTGACTTAATATCATCGTCAGTTAAACGTGGTTCATTTCCATAAATATAACCTTCAAGCCAAAATGCTGCAATTTGCAATGCCATTGCATTCTTTTTACCTTTAAGAGATTTTACACCAAAAGCTACAGCCTTATCAATAATTTCTAAAACGTCAAATTCACTTAAATTATACATAATTTAATCATTTACTAAATGAAACTGCGAAAGATCTCTCTGTCCATAAGGCTTCTTGCATTCCTCAATATATTTCAAAACAATTGACTTTGACTTTGCATAATCACCTGACGGATCTCCCTTCATCCAAGTTTTCCAATCCTTATGCTTCCATTTACCACTCAAAAGATCAATACTGAAATCATCAGGAGAATAATTGAATGTCTTCTTACTCTGAGAAGCATAAAACTTCTGCATCTCCTTAATTCTCTGTTGCTCTGAATCGTAAACTCTCTTCATATTAATCTGCTAAATTAAAATCAACATAATTACCTTCTCTACGAATAATCTCCTTAATACGAGGCATAAAATCTCCTCTTTTGTAAACTAACCGAGCATTGAAAACTGCAGTGTCCAAATCATCATAAACATTACAATTGTTAATATCACGAGTAAAATCAGAAGCAGCAAAAGCAACAGCATATCCCTTTTCACCAAGCTTAAGACCGAACTCGTTTGCCTCATCAATACATTCCAACTCGATTAAATACTGAATTTTGAAATTATTCATAATCATCAATTTTATTAATTACAAATATAATATAGCAATTAAATTAAAAAATTAAATAATATTAGAAAAATTATGCTAATTTTTTAAATTGCATTATATGAAATTTAATTTCTCTCAGTCATAATAAATCTGAAGTGTGGAATCATTTTCTCAGAGAACTGAGCTGCGAGAACTGAGCGGCAGTACAATTTTTTCTCTCCGTCAGTAATTGTCATCTCGAAGAACTTAGGGTCATTCTTGACATTTGAAACAGTAATCTTCTCGATAATGAACTTCTTATCAAGCAGTCGGTCAGCGAGACCGCGAACATTGTATTCAAACTGTTTTGTTGCCTCTTCAACAGTAAATTTCTGGAACTCTTCAACAGTCGGATACATTCGAAGTATTCCGTTCAAACGACCAATTTTATTATCAACCTTTTCCTTTTCTGACCAAATTGACCATGTTGCGTTGTAACCTTTCTTCTCCTTACGAGCGGCCTCATATCGAGCTTCAATTGCAAGTCTCTGATTCTTGAGAGCCTCAATGTCAGTAGGAATCCTTTCGTAACGCTTTCCAGCAGCCTCGTGAACCTTTTCCAAATAACGAACCTTAAAATCAGCAAGCTCAGAAGAAAGCTTTGAAACAAGTTCCTCAATGTTATTTTCAAGTTCTGCCTCAGCAGCTTTCTGGTCATCAGTCTTGGTAGCTTCATTCAGCCAAGCAGTAATCTTGTCAAACATATTGCAAGCATATTTGCCAGCAATTGAATTACCACCGCGCTTTGCACGAGATTCATAATCTGCCTGAAGCATCTTAACAAATGCAATAGGCTCACCGTCAAGATACTGACTCAACTTAGTAACCTTGGGATCCAAACGGAACCAGTCCCTCATATCCTCAATATCAAACTGAGTTTGAGTTGAACGGATCTCCTTAAGAATAGAATTAATCTTCTCCTGAATATCCTTACCCTTTGCAAAGGTATTGTACTTGATACTCAGGTTCTTGCGATCATAACCAGCCTCTTGGTAATCTCGACGAAGTTCCTCTTTGGTAAATTTGATATTTGTCATATTCATTAATTATTTACAAATATAATATAGTACTTAAATTAAAAAATTAAATAATATATGAAAAAATTTAAGAAAAAATAAAGGGTAACTTTGTTACCCTATTTGTTTTTTGACATAATCAATATCAACTGTTAATTCTTTTATATCTGATGAAGGTGCATCAAACATTGCTCGTGTCATAATGTTTTCCATTGTTCCTCTTAATCCACGTGCACCTAATTTATTTTCGATTGTCTTATCTACAATATAATTAAGTGCCTCTTCAGTAAAGTTCAAGTCAACATTATCAAGTTCAAATATTCTCTTATATTGTTTGATAAGAGCATTCTTTGGTTCAGTCAATATCTTCATTAATGCTTCCCTATCGAGTTCATCAGTATATGTAATTATTGGCATACGACCGATAATTTCAGGAATCAAACCAAATGCTTTTAAATCAAGAGGAGTAATCTTTGACATAAATTCATCATCAGATGTCTTTCCTTCAACTTGTCTTTCTGCTACTGCATTAAAACCTACAGTATGCTGATTACATCTTTGTGCAATCTTCTTTTCAATACCAACAAATGCTCCTCCACAAATAAACAATATGTTTTTTGTATCAATTTTTACAAGTGGAGTATCTGGGTGTTTACGACCACCTTTAGGAGGTATTGATACGATAGATCCTTCAAGAAGTTTCAAAAGACCTTGTTGAACACCTTCACCTGATACATCTCGAGATATTGATGCATTATCTCCCTTTCTTGCGATCTTATCTATTTCATCAATAAATACAATACCTCTTTCTGTCTTTTCTACATCATAGTCTGCTGCTTGATAAAGATTAACAAGTACAGATTCTACATCTTCACCAACATAACCTGATTCTGTTAATACTGTTGCATCAGCAATTGTAAATGGAACATTAAGAAGTTTTGCAACAGTCTTTGCAATTAAAGTCTTACCAGTACCTGTTGGACCAACTATACATATATTTGACTTTTCAATTTCAACATCATTTACAATTGGAGTAGAAATTCTCTTATAGTGATTATATACAGCAACAGCAACACGTTCCTTAACTCTATCTTGTCCGATAATATATTGGTCAAGGAACTCTTTTATTTCGTGAGGCTTAGGAATACCTGACATTAAGTTTTCACTAACCTTTTCATTTTGTTCTCTTACAGTATTGAATGCTTGGTTAACACAGTCAGAACATATATAACCAAAATTACCTTCAAGCAATAATGGAACCATGCTTTGTGGTCTACCGCAGCATACACAATATTTCTCTTGTACTTCTGTTTTATTATCTTCCATCAACGATTATTTTAAATTACTAAATATAATATATTAATATAGTTGGAACCCGTAAAAAATTATTCATTTTCACAATTATATAAGAAAATGTTTGGAAAGAACGTACACTATACTTCTGATTGTGAGTTCTTTCCAAACTTTGATGTCGTCATAAAAGTTAATGACATATATATAAATAAAAATGAAATAATATTTAAGGGCAAAACCAAAAATAACAAAATGCTAACAATTGGTTCTAATATGTCCCATCTTATGTTTGAGGTTGTTTGAAGTCTTCAGGATTTTTTCTTACTCTATCTTTCCAATAATTCAAACAACTCATAAATGAATCTTCATACTCTTGTTTTACTGATGCATACATTGCTACAACATTTGCAATAGTAGTTAATAATTCATTTGATACAACTTGTCCATCAGGAAGCTTTCGGTTACCTGTACATTCTTTATCAAACAAACGAATAAGTTTATCAACACGTTTTTCTGGATCATCTGTTTCACAAGAATGCAATAAACAAGTTGATTCTCCAGTCTTAGGATCTCCAGCTAACATTACAATATTCAAATCTTTATCAACCAAATCAAGAGTCAATGCCGTTTCTAATGACCATTGATAAAGTGGTTCTGATTTACATTTTGTAATATTTGCAGTACGAATCTTTTCTAATAACTCCTCATCAATTGGAGCTTGCATATGATTCCAAATTTGAATTGTCTTTGCTTCTCTACCTTTAACTGGCCATGAAGCAGTCTTTCCATCGTTAGGAATTTGTCCTAACAAAATATTATCCTTTTCCATTTAACTTATTATCTATATAATCAATTACTTTTCTTAATGTTATTTGGTCATCAATAATACTATCATCTATAACAAAACCATGACCAATCTCACGCTCAACTGCCATTGTAAATTCTATCATATCCAATGAATCAAATTTCAATTCTTGATATATAAATTCATCTTCACCATCATTAGGTTTAGATTGTAAATCAATGATAATATCATCATTGCAAAATTGGTCATATAAACATTGATATACTATCTTTTTTATTTCATTTCTATCCATGTAAAAAATTGTTAAAATATAATATCTGTATTTTAATAGTTATATTCCTCACTGGAATATCTAGAGGAATGTCTAGCATCCTTTAATGTCAAATTAATATAGTTATTCAGTCATTATTTTTTAGTGGTGCTAGAGGAAGGAATTTCATCTTTATATGTTATTTTTCTCTTTTTTAGATGTCTACCTGTATATATGCAGCTAAATAATGAAGCAATTGTTATACAAGTAATCATAGTTGTAAATGTTGAACTTGCGGGATCATTATAATTAAGTATACATATAACAAATATTATACTAAGTATAACAAATGATATTATACATGCTAAATGATATAATGCCCAATGCATTGGGTATGCGTGTCCCATAAATTAAAAACCTATTTTTCTTGTGTTTGTTTTTGAGAAGTCATTTTCATCATCAATATTATAAATCTCTGCTAATGACATATCTTTATCAACATCATATCCAAGTATCTTTGAAACCTTTTCTTTTGCAAGTTTCTTAAATTCATATTTAAGTGAAAGACGACCTTTACGAAGTAATGCTTTATCAATTTTTGATAATGATGTATTAAAAGTACAAATCAATTTAATTCCTAATACATCAGCAATAACACCATCTGTTATGTTTAACAAAACTGGCATAACGGGATTATAACCTTCATTACGATCTTTTAATGCTTTTTCACAATCTTCCAATATAAATACTGTATTCTGATTATCAAGGAAATAAGACATCAATTTATCTTGAGCAGCATTTGCTAATATTGTACCATCCATAAATACAAATGATACTGTTTTGAATTTTGATATAAGATGTTTAATCAATGATGTCTTGCCTGTACCTGGTTCTCCATAGAAGAATAACAATTCTGCCTTGTCTTCAGATTCCATTAACTTACAAATCTTTTCATAAGGGAAGTCATCATTATAATTCTTTTCGACATCAATGTTTTTATCTTCATAATCATACCATGATGTATAGATATTATTTGATGCATCAATTGCAGCAATGCCAAATTCTATTTTATCTTTCTTTGTAGATTGAACACAATTCTTTTTAAGCATTTCCATAATTGGTTCAATGTCTTCAGCTTGACAAAATACTTCCTCATAAAAGTCAGCCATTTCTGCATCTTGCGATAATGTTATATTCATTAAAAAATTATGAGGAAACTTACAAGAATCCCCATAATGTAAATACATTGAAGACCCTCCTAATACAAGATATTCATGAGGTGAATAACAAAATATTTCTAATTCATAACGTTCTTGTTGTTTCTTTAAATTTTGTAAAAGAACGCGACAGTCAATTTTGTATTTCATTTCTTTACGAATTTCAAAGAACAATTCAGATGAATGTTGATAATGTAATTCACCATCATTCCCATAATAGATTCTATAACATTGTGGGAGCTGATGATATATAGACATATACATAGCTCCCAGATAATCGTCTGTATGTGAATTAAAATTCTTAAATAATTGGATAATATCTGATGTTGTCATTTATCTTAATGTATAGTTTTTGTATATTATTGTAAAAAAATTAAATATTATTAATTGTAATTAATATAGTTTAAATTTTACATTTGTTCAAACATGGCTAAAAAAGACGTAATTGAAAAGGAATTTGGAATAGATAATGAACTTGAATCTGTGTTGAAGGAAATTAAAAAGCAATACGGAGAAGGCACCGTTATGCTTTTAGGAGAATCAGACGTAATGGATATTGAAGCTATTCCTTCCGGTTCATTGTCTTTAGATGTTGCTTTAGGTATTGGGGGATATCCTAAAGGAAGAATTGTTGAAATATATGGACCTGAAAGTTGCGGTAAGACAACACTTGCAATTCATGCTGTTGCTGAAGCACAAAAAATGGGTCTTAAGGCTGCATACATTGATGCAGAAAATGCATTCGATAGAGATTATGCAGCTGCTCTTGGAGTTAATGTAGATACATTATTGTTTGCTCAACCTGACTGTGGTGAAGACTGTTTAGAAATTGCAACAAAGTTAATAGGTTCTGGTAAAATAGGAATTTGCGTTATTGACTCTGTTGCTGCATTAATACCTAAAGCAGAATTAGAAGGTGCTATGGGAGATGCAAGAATTGGTCTTCAAGCAAGATTAATGTCACAAGCATTACGTAAGATGGTAGGTATTATAAAAAAGTCAAACTGCTTATGTATATTCATTAATCAAATTAGAGAAAAGATTGGTGTATTATTTGGTAATCCTGAAACAACAACTGGTGGTAATGCTTTAAAATTCTATGCATCAATAAGATTAGAAGTAAGAAAATCAACTGCTGTTAAAGATGGAGAAGAAGCAATTGCAAACTTAACAAAAGTAAAGGTTGTAAAAAATAAATGCGCACCACCATTTAGAAAAGCAGAATTTGAAATTGTGTTTGGTAAAGGCATTAATAGATTTGGAGAAATAATAGATAAATCAATTGAATATGATATCATACACAAATCAGGATCTTGGTTCAGTTATGGAGAAGTAAAACTTGGACAAGGCAAACAAGCTGTTATTGATTTATTAAATGATAATCCTGAATTATTGGAAGAAATAGAACAAAAAGTTATAGATGTTATTTCAAACAAGCCTAAAGATGGAGCGTATGAATTAGACGATATACTAAAATAAATTAATATATAGAGATTATGTATTTTAAAATTAAATTAAATAGAAATGTTTATCTTCATGGTAGAGATAAACGAGTTATTGAAACATATTTTACAGAAGGACAACATTTTGCTGATGCAGGAATGAAAGTTATCAAAGGACTTGGAACTGATATTGAAGTTGAAGATGTTTGTTTAATGAAGAATTTCAAACCTGCAGCAAATGAATGGTATGAAGATAGTAAAATATTTGCAGTAAAGGTAGCTGAAGATATATTTGGAGAAGATGGTACAATAAAGACAGTTAAATATTCTTTACCTGTATTTGCAAAAACAAGTGATGAAGTTCATGAAATAATGAAAAACTATATTGCACAAGGTTTAGAGAATATGAGAATCACCACGATCTCCGAAACAAAGTGGATTTGGATATGATAGAATACATTGAACTTGCGGCAAAATTTATTTCACTATTATCATCAGATGATATTAAAAAAATGTTTTCAATTGAAGAACTTGAAACATTTGAAATATGGGGTAATTATAATGTATTTATAAAATCTTTAGAAAACCCTCGTAGTGAAATGTGTCGAATAAGAAACATATATATTAACAATCATATAATGAAACAATTAAATATGAATATGTATTTAATTGGAAAAATAAGTCGTTGGAGATTATATAAAAGATATTGGATTATAACAAAAACACTTTGGACATATAGAACAGATTTAAGTATAATATCATGGTTACAATTGTTATTCGTAAAATTAAGAAAAATATCACGATGGAGTTTTCAATTGGATTTGAAAGAATATTGGAATAACCAAGATTCAAATAACAAATTAATTGAAAGAATATTTAATGATAAAACAATTGATGAATTATATTTATACAAAATAAAGAAGGAACCTAAATAGGTTCCTTTTATTATTGTATATGTAAATATTTTTTTCCTGATTTTTCAAAAACTTTCTCTGGCATTACATTATAATATGTACCATGTTTTTCATCTTCAAATTCAATAATTACATCATTTTGATGAACATCTAATTCTCTTTGTGCTCCCAAATATGAAAATTGTAATTTATATTCAAACCAATGTGGGATTCCTTTTTCTGCATTCCCTTCTCTTATTTGTTCAATTTTCAGTTCTCCATTTGTTAGAAACTTTTTTACTTCATCAGTATTTAAACCATCAAATTTAATGTATTTATTTGACTTCATACATATTTACATAGATATATTTATTATATTAAAGTTTTCTGAGTTGTTCAATTGTTACTCTAAAATAAGCTCTGTTTCCACTTGATACATATATATCATTTTCTTTATGACGTTCAATTGCATCTTTTATTGCATCTTCACGTTCATCAATTATATCATGATATTTTGATTTTCTTTTTTGATATACATAATAATGACAATCTCCCCATGCCATATTATGACCAGTACCAACTCTTATATACATTACTTAAAATCCTTTTCAATTTCTTTCTTTAAATTATTCAAGTCATTCAAATACATTTGTTTTTCGGTTGTATTCTTAATATATTCGAGTTCCTTTTTCATTGATTCATTTTGTTTAAGCAATTCATCTCTTTCCTCAATAGTAACTTTTGACATTGGTGTACTTATCAATTCCATTGGAAGTTTATAATTATCCATGTCAACCTTGATGTCTGCTTTTGCTCTATTACGAATTTTAAGTTTACCTTTACATACAAGTTCAATAAACTTTACTAATTCGTCATTCTTTTTAATTCTTTCTTCAAGAATTTTTACAAGTTTCTTTTTACGTTCAGTATAAATACTCAAACGATAAAGTGTAAAGTATTCAATTACTTCATTCTTATTTGCAAAGTTCTTCAACTTATGATTCTCATCAAGAAGCCAAAGTAAATCATCAGGAAGCTGTTTAATCAATTTGAATTTATTTGCAATTCGTTTTCCTGAACGATCCTTTTTCATTTCAATTGCAAGTTGTTTCTTAGGAAAGAAAATTTCATAATTGACACCACCATCTGTTGACTTATTTTTCCATTCCTTTATATAATCTTCATCCTTGTACTTATAAAGTAATTTTTCAAAATCTTCATATGATACATCAGCTGGAAGGTCAGTAACTATCATCAAGTCTTTTGATTGATTAAGTTTCCATTCTCCATAATTAAACCATGTACCTTCTTCAAATCTCCAATTCTCCTTTTTAATACCTTTAAGATAAGGACGAACAACAGTTTTTATTTTATCTTTCTTATCTATACGAGCATTCAATACTTCTTTACAAGCTTCAATAATATCAATTGGATCATATGCCTGATTGTGCATTGAATAACCTACAGCAACACCAATATTATTCTTACATAGAACTGTTGGTATGATTGGAAGATATGTCATAGGTTCAACATACTGTCCTTCTTCAAATACAAAATCTAACAAGTCATAATCAGTCTTATAGATTAAGTCCATATACTTTGAATGCTTAACATAAAGATAACGAGGAGCACCAGCAGAATCAGGATCTCTCAATGAACCTACCTGAGAGTCAGATTCAAGTGGATTTAAATTATCTGTAAATGTTCGACACATTCTTACAATTGTATCGTTAAGTGATGCATCACCATGTGCATATAATGATACTCGCATTGCATCACCAGACAATGCTAACAATTTATATAGTTTACCATCTTTTGTTGTACCTGCAAGACTTGCATGCATAATCTTACGAGCACCTGGTTTAAATCCATCAATAACAGATGGTATAGCACGTTCCTCTAATACAGAAAATGCATAATTAAGATATTCTGTATTTAAGAAATTTGTTATTGTTCTTTTAGTAATCTTTTCCATTACAAGTATTTAATATTTATAAATCGTTCATCGAAAACATCATTTGTTAACCATGCACCACCGCTTCCTTCAGATTCAGAAATAGACCAATCAGATGGCTTTAACATGCCGACCCAAATATTTTTAATAGTTAAATCTTCATCAGCATTTTTTGGCTTATTAAATGCAGTAAAAATATAAAAATGAAATTCATCTTCTTTATATTTACTACCTTTGCCTTTACCTGCATTTGTTTTCGCACCATTAATTCTTTGGTTTTTATTACATGTCGTTTTACCCTCAGTATTATAAAATGGATCTAATAAACACATACAATCAGCATCTTTTGTATCATTGCCTTTTGTAAATTCTAATCCTTTGTTGTTATTTTGTGTCAAATATAATGGTATCAACCCATCAGATATATTACCTATTAATGTACCGAATGAAGATTGTTTAATTAAAATTTCCTTAAATTGTTTATCAGTTTTGTTTAAATTGTCATTAATAAAATTTGTAACTCCATTAACTGCACTTAATACATCAATAGTCTTTACATATTTTTTTACATTTTCTAAAATTTGTTTATTCATAATTATTTAACTATTTAACATTTGCTTACGTGTTTCAGAATCTCCTTTTGCAAACCATTTTCTAAACATACTGTCTGCAGCTTCATCTTTTTTGAAATACAAGAATTTTGGTTCTTGATACATTTCTTTTGATTCTTGATTTGAAAGACCACCAAGTCCTTTTGCATATTTATGAGAATAACCTTTAAGTTTTTTCTCTTCAGATTTGAACTCTTCCATTGTATAGAATTTCTTACAATCTTTTCCTTTTCTTGATATGATAATAGGAGATATACTTCTGCATACAATTCCTTTTTCAATCAATTCTGGCCAATTGTTAAAGAATAATAACAATAAACTTGCGATCTTATCACCGTCAACATCAGCATCAGTTGAAATAACAATCTTACCGAAATTAAGTTCATTTATATCGAACTCTTTACCCCACTTCAATCCAAGAATTGTTACAATATCATTAAATACTTCATTCTTCATAATTTGAAGTGGAGTCATTCCATAACAATTCAAAGGTACACCTCTCATTGTATAACCTGCTTGAATATCTGGGTTACGACCACCACGGAAACCTGCCTTAGCAGAATCTCCCTCAAATATCCAAAGTTGTCGGTCATTCTTTTTTCTAGATGAACAAGTAATATATTTGTCAGGACGTTTTAATCCTTTATTAGTTTCTCTATTTATTTTACGAAGTGCCTTTTCATCTTCAGCAGCAGTCTTTTGTTTATACCAATCTCTTACTAATGAAACAATTTCAGACTTAATAATCTTATTTAAGAATTTTTCATTGACCTCCCATTTGATTTTTTCATCTTTTGCAAACTTTTCAATTGGAGTTGTCAATGTATCTTTAGTCTGTGAATCGTATGAAGGATTTGATACATTAATATTTATAAATACACTATACTTATTATCAACACCACGAGTTGTCAAATCTTTAATCTTATCTTTCTTTGTAATGTAATCAACAACTGCTTGATTAATTTCATTTCGTAATGCTCTCATGTGTGTACCTTTTGAACATTCTGCACCATTAACAAACCCAACATCAACTGAGCTGTCTGGGAATATTAATGCAGTACATAAATCATTTTCAAAAGGAATCTTATCTGCTATATTAAGTATATTAGAATACAAATCAATATATTCATCAAGCTTTTTAAACTTCCATTCAATATCTTCTCCACCACAATTGAATATAACTTTTAATCCTGGATTAGCTGCTGCAGCATCAATGCATCTTTTATGAATAATATTGATAAAATCATCATCGAAAGTTTTCAAGTTAGTTTCAAATCTTGAAAAGTCGAGTCTGAATCTTGTTTGTGTATAGTGAGTCGTTTTTCCACATTTGGTAACTTTCAAATCATCATTAAGTTTCTCCATATTGTTTGACCATGAACGATGAAACTCATTCTTACCATCTGCTGACTCAATTTCAAAAAATGTGGAAAATACATTACACAAAGCCGAACCTACACCATTTGTTCCTATTACATTTCTATCTTCGGTATCATCATAGTTTGAAGATGTTCTTAAACGTCCAAATATAAATTCAGGAACATATACTCCTGCTTCTTTATGTTTAACAATAGGAATACCACCATTATCTCTTACAATGATTTCTCCGTTATCTTTATTCATTACAACACGAAGTTCAGTCAATCCCATATTGTCTTTACGTCTAAATTCATCACAAGAGTTAGAAATAACCTCATCTACAACTTTAAGCATTGCAGGAATATAATTTGTAATCTTCATTTCAAATTTTCCTGTCTTACTATTATAAATAAAAGAATCCTTTTCTTCGGATTTTGTTGATCCTACCCACATTCCTGGTCGGTTCAATATATGCTGTGTTTCTGATAACTCTTGATATTTCTCTTCAATCTTTTTTGCCATTATTTACAATGTTTTGTTTTTATTATGTAACAGTCTTCAATTTTCATTCCAATAATTTCCATTAATTGTTGTTTCATTGACTGAAATTCTTCTTCTCCAAATTCGTTAATTTTTCTCCAAAAGAACAAATGATGCCGCTCATAAGCAACATAATGAGGTTCATTATATACCTCTGTTTTTATTATCTTATAATCCTTCATAACTATACTTAATATAGAAACAAATCTATATAATTAAATATAGTTATGAAGGATAAATTTTTCTAAATTAAGCGAAGCGCCATTCCTTCACAATAGCAATATTATTTCCAGCGAGCTCGTATTTCTCAATAAGAATCTGCTTGTTCTTTACACGCTTTGCGTTTCCCTTCTTGTCAATTGGATATCCCCAAGTCATATCCCGATAATAACCCGGCTTGAACTTTTCGAAGCGAAGGGTAATCTCCAGATCATTAATAAAATAATCTCCCATATCATTCAGGTTTTTCTCCATTGTAACTACAAATGGAATACCCTTTTCAAGACGAGCCTTTCCCTGCATCTCGCGTTCCTCCTGTTCTTTACGGGCTTTTACATCCTCAGGAGAAATCATTCTTTTCTCAGTTCGTGTTGAAGTTTCTCCGTATCCGTCATCCCATGTATATGTATTTTCAACAACCTCATAACCCTCAGGAACACAAACTGCAGCAATGTTATCCATCTGCTCGGTTGTTGCGCAGTTATTATAGAACCACATCATATAACTGTAATCAGTACAAGCGCTGAACAGAATACCACTGTACTTACCAATGTGGAACTTATTTGGTTCAATAATACGTTTTTCGTAATCCCAACTGCGTGTACGACCACGAAGATCCTCACAATACTCAGCATCGGGATATTTTGCAAGCGCCTTCTCCTTGTTCATCGAAGCATTGCGAAGAAATACATAGTGCTCAGTCTTATAGTTTATACCACGAGCATCGGTACGATAGGAAACTGAATAATCCCAAACAGTATAATACTTACGAGCAAAACCAATTTTAAGTGCCATATCAATTTATTTTTGTTACAAATATAATATAGTACTTTTGATAAAAAATTAAATAATATTAGAAAAATTATGCTAATTTTCTAAAATTGCATTATATGAATTTTATTTTAATAGTTTATTGTTTTCTTCCTTTTGTATTCTTATTCTTGTTATGGTACTTTGGAGATCTCTTATAAAATTGTTTACGAGTGTATTATAATGTTTACGAGCATCTTTTTTGTTTACAAAATAATAATGATCTTTTTTGAAACCTAAGCTATGAATTGCTGCATTTTTATCAATTCTTATTTGGTCTAAATGAATTGTATCTTTGAAAACAATATCTACTGCCTGAGGATCTAATTCTCTACTTGTTGATATACCAGTTCCTGCAGGTCTATCACCATTCATTTTCATAAAATGATAATTATGTTCAATATAATAAGGATTTACTTCTTGAACAATTAATTGGTTAATGATAAAGTACTTATATGAATTTTCATCTCTAAAATCTTCAAAAGATGTAAATTTCATTAATGTTGAATTTTCATGTTCCTCATCAGCTTCGATATTTTTCATCACTTGCTCTCTATTGTCTATTAATTCATAAACAATATCTCCAGGTTTTAATTTTCCAAATGTTTTCATTATTTAAGAAGTTCAATTATGTTACGTTTATCGGTTTCTGGTATACTCTTTTCAATTATCTTTAATGTATTAGAAATACTATACTTTACTTTATTAGGTGATATACCTTCATTCTCAGCAATTTCATTTATTGACATTGGGAACGGTGCATCTATTCCAAATTTCTTTTTGATTATTCGTCTATCAATCATTGGAAGTTTACTTAATACCTTTTCAAGAATTTCCTTGAACATATTTTGTTTTTCCATTGCTTCCATTGATTCATCCATAACAGCAAAATCATCATTTGCTACTTCAGATATCTGATTGTCATGGTAACAATCATCAGTATGTGGATTAATACTGTCAAGACGAATTATGTTTACTGATGAATGTTCCTTTTGTGCAGATTTAGGAACACGAATTACTTTACCTAATTTGTTTATTTCTGATATAATAGTTGCACGAATCCATGCAAAAGCAATTGATGAAAATGAAGCTTTCTTTATATTTTCATTTGTCCATTCAATAAATTCTTTCTTACTATTAAATCCGTTTGCTGGTAATTTCTTTATAGTTGCATCAAGTGTCTTTGTATATTGGAAATTACGTCTTATTAATTCTTCAGCTTCTGCAAATGTAAAGTATACTTTTTCTGATTTATTAATGTCGTCTAATATTGCAAATCTTAAATTAGCTCTATCTGTATCAAATTTATTAAAAGTAATTAATAGTCCTTCATTTCCTGCTTGTATCAAATCATCCAATGGCAACCCAAGATTTTGATAACGCTTTGCACAATCAATAACAAGCTTCAAATTATTCTTAATGAATACATCTCTATTTTCAGGAACAAAAGCCATATCTTCAGACTCTCCCATAGGATGTAATATATATTCACGTTTTACTTCATTGAAATAAATATCTATGTTATTGTCAAAGGTTGCTTTAGAAACATATTTATCAACTAATTTGTTTCTTGTTTTTGTTTTTAAGTCATCATAGAATTTTTCATATATCTCATAATCATACTTATTTAATAATTCTTTACATGTACTTATATAAAAATCCACAATTGATGTCTCTGCACAATCTTTTATCATTTTGACATCTTTATAGACAATATCATTAAATGTATCGAAAAATTCTTGGTCCTCAATTTTGTCTTCTACAGAATCTAAAAAACTATTAATTTTATTTAAAGAGGTTTTTGTTAAATTAAACTGTCTACTCACTTATCCCATTAAAAACATATATTTGTTATTAGGGATATAAAAATTTTGTTCTACATTATAATGATAACATAGAACAAATAGTATAAAAAATTCAAAAAAATTTAATAAAATTTAATAAAAAATATTATATGTATTATATTTTTATGAAATTCTTAAATAAAAAATATTATATGTATTTATTTTTCATCTTCCATCTTAACAAAATAACCTACTTTCTCCCATGGATCATTTGTAATTACACAATGTTGTGCATCTTCCCAAACATTTCCATCATACATTTCAATATGCCAATACGAACCATTTTGTTCCATATTTTTTATTTCGTCTAAGTATATTGTGGCGTAATGACCCCAACAACCACAATATAATTTAACCATTGTTCTTATTCCCATAATAATTAATTTTATAATATTTGTTTTAATATTAAAATTATAGATAACACAAACGTCATAAATATAATAAATGCAAACAAATAAAGAAATAAATTAATAAAGCACCCGTTCCATGGATTATCAGATTTTAATTTTATTTCTGCTGAATTATATCGTTTTCTTTTTTCATTCCATTCAATAAAAGAATAATAAGGTTTTTTATACCAAGGAGCAGTCCATTTATCAATAGATGCTTGTATCTCTTTCATTCCTATTATTCTTCCATTTTCTTTATAAACCCAATAACTCATTTTGTAAGAAGTTTACTCATGTCAATAATAGCAGCTTCACAATAAAGTTCTTCATCTTCCATTATATTAAATCTTACAAATGGAGCACCTTTTGAATTTACTTGCCATGATGCATTAGAATCATCTGGACACCATAACATTTCTACAACACATGTATTTTGATACCCATTATGTTGAATATCTTTAAGTTCAGATTCGCTAATTGGTACAAATTTATATTCTTTTGATTTTTTATATGTTTCTGCATCTTCATCTTCCATATAAAAATCTCCAGGTTTTACTAATTTCATTAATGCTCCGTCCCATGCACCATCCTCATCATCAATAAATCCTCTAAATTCAATCAAATCATCAGATGCTCCAAATACAATAACCCATTTGTTTTTACGACAAATAGCATCAACGTCTATTTTATATTCATTATCTAATTCATCTCTATATTCATTACCATCAAGAAGCTTTGCTAAATCTTCAATAGTATTAATTTGTTTTGGCTTTATATTTTCAGATATTTCATCCAAAATAGATTGCTTAATAGATTCAGATATTTCAGGCCATGCATTATTAACACATTCAAAGAAATTCTTTGCTCCATGTTGTTTAATATTATAATTAATCCATTCTTTAATTTTAACGCCTTTATCAATTATCAAATCTCTTTTTTCTTCTTTATTCATATTGCTATTACAATTTATTTTATTTTTATTTAGTGTATCATAATCTACATGAAATTTACGTTTGAACTCTTCTTTAAGCCAATTTAATGATTTACTAACTTCAAATGTTTTTTCCCAGTCTGAACAATCACGACAGTCATCTCCAAAGTTTCCACCGCATTTTCTACAATGATCTCTCCAATGTTCAACTTCTTTTTCTTTATTAGCAATTTGTTGAATCATTAAATCTTCATCATATGAATGTCCGAATCTATTTTTATATGCTTCCCTTGCGTTGCGAAGATTCATTTCCAATTCATAATTTCTTTTTGAATCTTCGCATCCTCTACAATCATCACAGCCATTTCCTGGTCCACAATGTAAACATGGGCTTTCATCATAGTATTTCTTTTCAGCTGCTTTAATTTTTGCAATTAAATCATCACGAACCCAATCATCTTGTACACTTGCATCAAATATACTCATAATTATTTAATTTATTTATTATATTCCATTATATAAAGGAATTGTCAATCCATTAGGCAATAGCAAATATTTATCTTTTCTATATTTAGGATTCCAATATCCGTTATGTGATTCTGTTCTCATAAAATTGAAAAATCTTTCAACAGACATCATCTTTTCCAATAATGTATCTCCTTCTCCAATTTTACTTCGAAGTTCATCTCTCTTTTTGTTAAATTCAGATTCATTCATCAATATCTTTAATCTTTTTACGATTTATTTTGTTAAAAAAATTTATTCTTTTCAACTTATCATCAGATTTATTTGCTGTTGCTAAATAAGCATTCTTGGCTTTTTTCTTTTTATTCAGACTAGTCATCTTCTGGAGGGAAACAATTATTTATATCCATATACTCGCAAATGTAATCATTTAATACATCTTCATAATCTAATGCCCATATAAGATGTTTATAAAAATCATAACATTTGCCTTGTTTTAACAAATATTCAAAAAGTTCTTTTGATTTGATTTGCTTTGCGCTATCACCATCAATTTGATTTAATAACTCTTGTTCGTTTAATTCAATTGTCATAATATTAATCGTTCCTCAGTACCAATATCACCCTCTTCATCGTTATGATAATGCCACCATTGTTCTTCAAGTTCAAAATAATGACCTTCTCCAATTTCAGCATCTAATTCATCGGCTAAAAGCATAGCAGCTGCACATAAACCTTCTCTATATCCTTCTTGAAGATAATATAATTGTTCTTCATTCAAATCGTCTGATGTTATTGTGCCTTTACGAAGATCTCTGATATTGTTAATGTATTTCTTTAAATTTTGTACTGGTATTATAGGAGCTAAACGTTTCATATTACCAAATATGCTGAAACACAAATAATTGTGCCGGTGTTTTTGTATATTTCTTAAGAACCTTTTTAAGTTCTGGATTTTCTTCAATTATTTTGTTATATTCAGATGTTGCTTCAGTAATCAATTCTGAATTTATAACAACTGGATCCGGATCTTCACCTGCATCATAATTAACTAATATTGCTCCAAAATATAAATAATTGCCACACATTGTATCATCAACCATTATATTTTGAAATTTATCCCAGTACTCTTCATCAACCTTTTCCAATTTTTTACCAATTTTACGAACTTCATCACTACCTTCAATTTTCCATCCATAAATTACTATTGTGTGATTGTCTATCATATTAATTTATTTAAATTTATTTATACTATATATCATTGCTTGAAGAGGAAGTATATCATCTTCAACTATATGTTTACCAATATAATTATTTTCGTTATTCTTTTTATGTATAATTTTATGCAGCCAATTGAACATAACTATAATTATTATAATTATTACATAATGAAATTATATTAATCTTTATCAGGCATTATTATTGCAAGTATAATATAAGGAATTAATCCTACCCCATAAAATAATATAGCAATTATCCAAATAAATCGAAGTATTGTAACATCAATTCCAAAATAATCAGATAATCCCAAACATACTCCAGAAATCATAGAGTCAAATGGATCTCCTTTTGTTAATCTTTTACTCATATATCTCGTTTATAATATCTATATCATCTAAATATTTTATCATAAGAGGCTTTACTTCATTTTCCCAGTTTAATCCCCCATTAGTGCATCCAAGCTTAGGCCAAGCAATTGATGTTATTCCCCAATGCTTATAGTTATTTATAAAATTTGCTAAACCACGTTCAATCCATTCTATCCTTGACTTATATTGCCACATTACTTTTGTCGCAAAACAAAGTATCTTTCTTTGTTTGAACATATCTACATAATCCCAAATCCAAATATCTCCACCATGTGATAAATGTTGTTCTCTTGTATTGTTTTTGCATACATATCTATATTCATTAAACATTTCAGGATATCGTTGCTTATATTGTAATGCGATTCCCTTTCCCATTACACCCATACAGTTTACTGTATTAACTAATGTCTGGCATTCAGAATCAAATATATTACCCTTCTTGAATACTATCATGTTGTTTCTTAATATATTTTAATTTTTTATTCAATTCATCTAAATTCTGTTTCCCTCTTTCAATTACTTCTTCAATTGATTTCATACTACTTTCCAATCCATCAACATAATGTTTCCAAAGGATATCTTTATCAAAGCACGCCATTATAGTTATTTCTGATTTTATTAATTCTTCATAATTACTATAATCTAATGTACTTAATAAATCTGTTAATAAAGGAATATCATAATCTCGTCTTTCTCCAGTATCAAATAATGATATAAATTTATCTGAACCATCAGGAAGCCTAACAGTAAGATTATAATATCCTGTCCATGCCATTTTCTTTATATCAATATTTGTAATAATTAGTGGAAGTAATTGTGGTTTATCACCTCCACTAATTGTCCACAATATATCATTTACTTTAATATCTTTTGCAAATTTACTCATACTATTTTATTATATTGTAATGAATAAAGCTTACTTAATGTATCTTTTTCTTTAGTAACAATTTCTTCTTGTTCCTTAATTTTATTTGTGATTAACTCGCTATAGATATTATTAAGTATATCAAGTCCATTAAAAGATACAATCATATCTCCATATACTGGAGTATAATCACGTGCCCATTCAGTATTTCTTTTGACTGCAAGATAAGGAAGACTATATTTCAATTTGTTTACTGCAAGATTTACTCTTACACGTTTTCCATTTTCAGTATATTTAAATCTTACATTACATATTGATTCATATTCTTTTACAGATATAACTTCAGATATTTGATATGTATACTTACCATCTTCAAAAATCAATAAGCTTAAGCCTTGGCCTTTCTTTAATGTATTCCATTTCAAATCTGAATCATTATGCAGCAAGCTTGTAATTTTTTTCATTATCTCCATTTTCTTCGTCCTCCTCAGATTCTTTATTTTCAAAATTAGGAATGTCTTTTTGTATTAACTGTGAATCAGATTCATCACAGTAAATTTCCATATATCTTGTTACCTTTGTATTTGTATTTTCAATATTCCAATGTCCTTCTGAATTGATAAAACCAACTCTATATGAATAACGATACCCAAAAGTCATATCAAGAGTCAATATCTGGCAAAGATATAATCTTGGAAGCCCATATTTATTTTCTTCTCTTTGAGGATATCCTTCTTGCCAATTAGGATTATAGTCAGCCCATTTTGCTCCACCTTCAAATGATTCAACATTCTTTGCTGAAGTATATTTTGCAGCTGCTCTTATTTGTTCTTGTCTATTCTTGCGTTTGTTCATAATTCAAATTTTTCAATTATTTCACATTTACATTTATCTCCATAATGAACTTCATGCCAATCTTTGATGTAATTTTTCATTTCATCTAAAGTATGAGTTGTATGTTGGATTCTTTCTCCTTCATAACCACATTCATGTCCTACTTTATGCCAGAATCCAAATATACGACCTTTGCGTTTTACTTCATACCATTCACTTCTTTCAATTGAAGTAGATTCTGGTACATATTGTCCGCTAATTGGAAATTTACCTGAGTGTGTAACTTTTAATGTCTTTGAATGTTTTTTGATTATTTTATATTTCATATATGATCTATTAAATATTCTTCATCTGTTATATCCTTTGCAGTAGGTCCAAAATTGTATAAACCATGTTTATCTTTCTTTGCTGGTTCTAATGTAATAATGATACTATAACCTACTCCAAGATTCATATCAGTATAATAGTATACATATACATGATTATAATCTGACATATGTACACCTCTATATAAATCAATTCTCTCACGTTCAAGATCCGTAAGTTTGTTGTATGGATATTTTATTTCTTCAATCATTACTTATATTCTTTAGGTAAAATATTATCATAAAATTCATCAAATGTTTTATATCTAAACTGATTTTGTGGACCGTAAGCATCACCTACATGTTCATTATCTCTACAAATATAATATCCATGTGATGGATTTTCATTTATATATTGTTCTATCTTTTTACGTTTTTCTTCTGTTGTCATATTATTCTAAGTTTTCGTAAAGCAACGTTATATGGTTTTTCTTAATTCCTGGGACTTCCTTAATGTCTTCAATTCTTTTTTGACATTCCTTTTCAAATTCATATGTATTGAATGGATGTGTAATCAAATGACAACCTGTCTTTGTTGGAATTTCAATAACTATTGGGTTATCCCATTTACTTGTACAGTTTTTTATTGCATCATATATTGCAAGTAATTTAATATCTATCATATCGGGATGTACATCATCAATATCAACAACCCATCTTTTTTCCTTACCTGATAATGAACCATTGACATGATCACAAAATCTCCATGGTTTTTTAAATTCACCAAGAGATACCATTTCAGCGTACTTAACAAGTGTCTTTTTTGATAATTCAAGTTTTGATTTAGCATTAACACTTATGTAAGCACGCAAACGAAATAAATCACAACAAGTTTTAATTTCATCTATATACTTATCAAATAATTCAATTGAGTCAATGTAATAAGTCTTAAAAGTATAATTCGCAGCAGGCATATCTGGATTATCTTTACCTCTACGAATTAACTGAACATCAAAATATAAATCGTTTCTATATCTTTGTTCACTGGGTATACCTAAATCTTTCATATACCCTCTCATTACATCAATATTGTTTGTCATATCAATTTAATTTACTATACTGTTCTGAAATTCTTTCTAAAAACTTATTACAATTTAATTCAAGTTCCTTTGCAATATTTCTTAATTCAATAATGTCCGCAAAATCCTTTTCATAGCATCCCGTTCCAAAATAATCATTTGTTTCTTCACGTTCTATTCCACGATGTCGAATTTTTAAGCGAACATTTAATAATTCATTTAATCTTTTATTTAATCTATTTTCAATAAACTTATCTACACAATTACCCATTACTTAAAACTTAAAATATTAATATCTGTATCTCCGTTAATTTTAACAAGATGACAAATAATCTTTATAATTTTCCGTTCATAAAATTTATAGTCAATTGAAAAATCTTCATTTATAATTTTATCATATTTTAATTGACAATCCGGTAATTCAATATTTCTATAAATAGGTTCATCTTCATCAGATAATCCTGGATAAAAATATAGATGTTTATATTTATCTTTATCTGTGTAAATTGTTACAAAACCCGGTATCATTATTGTGGAAAATTAGTTGGATCATCGTATGCTTTATATCTTCCAGTATCACTATCAATAAGTGGTGTCTTATTGTCTTTTGTTACTTCTTTAATGTATGCTGCATGATGTTTTTCCATATCTGAAAAATCATTAGGTTCCATACCTAATTTGTTCATACAAATATCTTTAGATCTATCATCAGCAAAATTAATATACTTATTCTTAAACTTTTCAAATTCTTCTTGTAAATGTCTTAAGTCATTTTTGATTTCATCTGCTATCAAAACATTCTTATCAACACAATTTGCAAACATTTGATTAACTCTTAATCCTGGGAGAATATCTTCATTTCTTAATAAAGATTTCATTATTTTACTTTCAGTATCAGGATTATATTCATCATAATATTCAACTTCCAAAAAGAAAGGTACTTTTGGTTGATGCCATTGATTATTATCCATATTTCAAGTCTATCTTTTTATATAAAAAAAATATAGACAATACTTAGATAAAATTCTAAATATTGTCTATGTATTTCTTATAGTATTAAATTATTAAACTTCGTTTCGGCGAGCTTCATATTCTGCCTCAAGTTCATCAATTTCAGAGTTATCCCAACTCTCAACTCCACGTCCCTTAAAATGAGTGGAACCAATTGTATCGTAAGCTATCTGAATAAGAGCAACTAAATCAGCAGAATGAAACGAATAATGTTCAGTGTCGGGCCACGGCCAAGGTTTTTCTGAAACAATATTTTCATAATCATTACCTGTTGAATTATAATGGAGATGAACATGAAGTTCTCCGTTCACAACAGTGAAATACTTGATGCCATGATTGTAAAATTTTCGAGCAGCCTCACATGAACTGTAATCATTTCGATTTGCAAGAAACTCAAGAGGAAATACATCGACTTTATTCTCAGTCATATAATTGATAATTGACTGAATTAACCCGGCACAAAAACTCTCTGTTGTATACATATTCATCATATTAAATATTTTTTATTGATTACAAATATAATATAGTAATCTTTATAAAAAATTAAATAATATTAGAAAAAATTAATAACTTAATTGATCTTTTGCCCATTGTGATAATACTTCTATAAGATCATCTTCCCAGCGTTCAATATCTTTACGATCCCATTCACATTCATTTTCAAGATAATCAAAAGCGTCATCAACCAATGGATCATTTTCTTTATCTGCCATTGCTTTCATATCATCCATAAATTCATGACGACTATTATATCCATCTTCAACACAATGTTCATCCCACCATTCTGATAAATCATTTGTCATATCTTCGAGGTCATCTTGAGATGATTCTAAAATAAAATTTTTAATATCTTTCATAACTTATTTTAAATATTCATTATATTTTGGATTGATTCCATAATGATCATCCTTTTCATTATATTCATAAGATTTCAATACAAGATAGTTTCCTGGGTCATCTAAATCGTAGAAACCATTATTAGTTGTTGCAATTAACCAATATTCTTTATTGTTTGCTTCTTCTTTAAGTTTCTTTAATTCATTAACGGCTTTCAATAAATCACCTTCACCCCAATCGGAAACAACTGAGTCATCTCCTCTATCGATGATTTTAAAACCATCTACATTAAATTCTTTACTATCTGTTTTCAAATATTCAACTATACTTCTCATATTATTTAACTTTGTATTGCAAATAATTTATATTTATATAAAAATAATTTTTAGTTATTATGAGTAGCTGTATTTTTACAGTAATTAAAAATGAACATAACTATATAAAAGATTTTATTGATTATCATTTATCATTAGGAATAGATCATATTTTTATATTTGAAGATATTGGAAGTATTACACATAAAGAAATAATTGATAATTATCCTAAAGATAAAATTACATTAAATTGTGTTGATATATTAAATTTAGAAATATTTAATCAATCTGAATATATTAGAAGTGGTTTATTATGGATAAGAGATAATTTTGATTATGATTGGTGTTTTTCAATTGATTGTGATGAATTCATTACTGTTACTGATGAATTTCCAAAATTATTAAACGATTATATTAAATATGATGCAATTATGTTACAGTGGAAAAATTACGGAGCGTCAGGATATATTTATAAGCCAAAATATGATAAACCTATTTGGGAAATTTATACAAAGGAATGCGGTTATACATATCAAGATAAAAAATTTTGCAATTATACAAAACTGTGTTTTAATATGAAAAGATTACAAGAAAGATTTATAGCAGGTAATCATACTGCATTATGTAATTTTGTTCGTCCTGATTTTACATGGAAAAGAAATGTACCTGTTTATGATAGAATATATTTAAGACATTATATTACAAAATCATTTGAAGAATATGTTTGGAAATTAAAAATAAGAGGTATGATGTGTAAAACACATAGATATTATTCAGATTTTTTTGAAATGAATGAAGATATGATTGATAGAAAAAATGAATTAATAAAATTAGCAGATAATATAATAAAAATGAATAGAACTTAGCTAAGTTCTATTCATTTTGTTTATTTAAGGAGCTGCAAATATTCTTGATGCAATATTTCTCCAGTTAGTTGCATTTTTATATGCATCAACTGAACCTGCAGGTACATAAATAGGATATGATAATGCTCCACTAAATGATTCATTATCCATTTGTGGTGGTGTTGTTGCTTCCATTGTAACAGATGTTAAATGTGTATTATAAAATGCTCTATATCCAATATATGTACATGAAGCTGGTATAACAAGATCTATTGCAAGACTAGTACAATTTCTAAATGCCTCACGTCCAATACTTGTTGCTGATGCAAGTGAATTAATATTACTTAATTTTGGATTATCACATAAACAATAATTACCAAATATCTTAATATTACTTAAATCAAAATTTTTCAATTCTGCACAATTACATACTGATTCATTTTTTAATTCAGTACATCCAGGACCTATTGACATTGTTACAAGAGCATCACAAGATCTAAAGCCATAATATGGAATTGGTACAGTTAATTTAGGTAATGAAATTTCAATTAATTTATCACAATTATAAAATATATAATCAGAGTTCCATGTTTCAAGTGATGATAAATCAATTTCTTCTAATCTACTCTTTTCTCTAAATAATTGACCGGCACCATTAAATGATTTACATTTTGTCAATACAACTTTTTTGAAATTTGTACCTTCAGCAAATGTTGCATAATATTGTATAGCTTCTAATTCAGGTAAATTCAATAAATCAAGATTAGGATTATTTGCAAATATCCAATCTGAATTTAATGATTTTAATTTTGGTAAATCAATTATTTTACAATTATCTAAATGTCTAAAATGCTGATTACCATCTGCAAATTGTACTAAATTTGGTAAATGTATTTCTTTTAATTTTGAACATCCATAAAATGCAGAATTTCTAACAATTGTTAAATTATCTAAACCTGTTATATATTCACAATCATATAAATAACTTAAACCTACTTCTTTTACTTCAACAAGACTTCCAAAATTTATTTTTGTTATTCCATAAGATTCTCTAAATGCCCACCCATCAATTACAGTACAATTTGGGAATGATATTTCTCCTAAACCTTCTTCTCCTGAAGTACCTAATTCTCTAAATGCAGAACCTCTAATATATTCAGCAACACATGTATTATTAGGACCTATACTTTTTATTTTTTTACATCTATATAAAGTAGATCCTTTAATATCTGTAACTTTAGATATATCTACAGATTCAAGTTTAGGACACTGAGCAAAAGCATTACTATCTGCAATTGTTGTAAGTTTAGGGCAATTTACTTCAATAAGATCATAACAACGTAAAAATTGTTCAGAACCACTAAATCTTACAACTTCAGGTAAATTAACTTTTGTAATACCGTATGAATCTTCAAATGCTCCCCCATTAACTTGGGTTGCTGCATCAAATGTTATTTCACCTAATCCTACTTCACCAGAAGTACCAATTTCTCTAAATGAAGATCCATTAATTGTTGTAATTAATGGAATATGTCCGTCATCACTTATGCTTTTAATATGTTTACATCTATATAAAGATGTACCACCAAGATAAGTAACATTACTTAAATTAATGTGATCTAAATTTGTACATTCTTGGAATGCATTATCACCAACATATGTTAAATTACTTGTATCACCTATATTTATTAATGAATAATCACCACGAAAACATTCGTTATTAATTCTTGCACAATTTTTTAAATCAACATCAATTAACGAACTACAATATCTAAAAAATGAACCATCTAAAGTATAATTTAATTGGCTTTCAGGTAATATAACATGTTCTAATGAATTACAATTATAAAAAAATCCTCTTAATCCAGAAATAGATGATGTAAGATTTGATAAATCAACAGTTCCTACTAAATTTTTACATCCATTAAAACAATTATATCCAGCAGATACAAGATTTGTTGCATCATAATGTCTTAATTCATAACAATTGATAAACAAATCATAACCTAATGTTGTAATGTTTTTCCCTAAATCATTTGGGAAAACGTATTCATTACAACCATTAAATGCTTCATAATTAACAGTTGTTATTTTATCCCAATCAATATCAGTAGTAAGTAATTTATTGCATCCATAAAATAATCTTCTAGGTATAGATGTTAAATTATTCATACCTAAAACAGTTTCTAATTTTTTAGAATTATAAAAAAGTCCTTCATTAAATAAATTTACATGTGCAGATTGTAAATTAGGCATTGCTTCAAAAACATAATTACCAATTGAAATTAAATTTTGAAAATCAACACTTGCTAATCCTGAACCTAAAAATGCATGATTTTTCAACGTAGTAATATTTGATGTATCTCCAATATTTTCCAATGCAATTGCATTTTTAAACGTTTGTTCACCAATAACTACAGCATTTCGTAAATCAATTTCTTTTAATGTTTTATATTCTCTAAATAAGTAATTTGGAAATGATGTAAAATTTTTAAAATATCTCCACTCATTTAGATATTCAATATCAGGATAATTTTTTAATACAGTTTCACTAATTGTTGATGTTGTTGAATTAAAATATTTTGCAGTACCTTCAGTTATACCAATAGTATCACCAAATACATTTGCACACATTTTTTCAGCCTTTTTATCTTCAAAATCTATATAATATTCACCAGTATGCAATATATGAAAATCTTGATAAGATTCATTAAAAAATCTTAACATATGTTCATATATATTTTGTATTTCAACAGATCCCTTTAAGATACAATTAAAATCTGATGATGTAAATGATTTTTGTATTATATGATATAATTTATATAATGAAGCGTTTGAAACATGTTCATATGTTGCATTTGCAACATCTTGTTCATTTGTTTGTTTTACAATTAGTGTTTTCACTACAAAATGAAATATTTATTTTGTATTTATTTTACAGCAGACTTCATAAATTTATCATCTTTAAGTTTATTCATTGCTGAACCTTCTTTATCAGGTAATGAAGTCTTCTTGTCATCTTCATCTGTTCCACCTTTAAACGCTTGTGGCATCTTTGCTCGACCAGGTGCAGATTCTGATGGATAATTGTTTGCTTTAATATTAAGTAAACTATTTGTAAGCCACTCAACTAAAGTCTTTTTATCTGTTATTTCTTTTATATATTTATGGAAGTCATCTATTAAAGATTCATCCAAATTGTCTGCAATATAATTTTCAATTTTTTCTTTATCAAAACTTTTATCGAAAAAGTTAGGACCTTCAACTTTACTTGATGGAAGACTACCATTATTATCGTTATCTTCAGCTTTAACAGCAGCAATAGTTCCTTGTACTGCTTTAAGCATTTGAATTGGACTTATATCACCATCATAATTAAATGCTGCAATTTTTCCTTTTGGATTTAATGCTATTGCTTGAAGCCAAGTATGATGTCCATCAATAACATAATTCTTTCTAAATGTTACAATTGGCCATTTAATTAAAATAGGATCTGTAAACGTTTTCTCTAATGATCCTTTTTCTTTTAATGCATGACAAAGAGACTTATTCAAATCAATTTCACTTTGTGTTGGCATCAATTGAGATACAGGAATTTCTTTATAACTAAAAGTTAATTTTGTATCTCCAAGTTTACCACCAAAACCATCTTCAAGTAACGCTTTAGATTTTGGATCTTCAAGCATCTTGTTTAATGTATCAACATAATCATCATAGTTTTTATGTTTTAACCATTTCTCAAGTTCTTTACGACGTTGTTTGTTTGAATTAGTTTCTATTTCACGAGATTCAAATATATATGAATTAATTTTTTTCATTATTATTTAAATTCTTTAAGATATTTTTTAAGATCTTTAATAGCTTCTTTATGCCAATCTTCAGTACCTTCTAATTTAAATCCCCAAGAACTACGTTTATCATTTAATATTTCTTGTATATCTTTACCATCCTTATCACTATTAATAAGTTCTTTATTATAAAGCACCCAATATTTAACTGATTTGCCGCGATATTTACTATTTTGTTTTACTATAGCAATACCCGTTTTATCAAATTTCAAACCATGATAAAATTCAGTCATATCTTCTTTTTCTGATTTGATCTTAATACTATTTTTAAGTACCTTTTCAATTTCTACAATACCTCTAATTTGAATGCCATATCCATCAGTATCATATTTAATCAATAAAGCCTTTTCACCTGTATTAAATGTAAAATCTTCAGATTGACGTACACCATCTTTATGTAAGAACATTGCTTCTTTATTAGATCCATTACTTTCGAATCTTTCATTTATAAAAAAATTTATTGTTTTCATATTATTTAATTCTTACATATATATTTATTCCACCATCAGAATCATATGATTCACCAATCTTTAACTTCTTTACTTCCTTTTCTATAGTATCGTCATCCTCAAGATCTTTTGTTGCTTGTTTTAAGTCAGCTTCAGTGTATGGTGATATCATTTCATCTTGTGTATTGATTAGAAGCCATTTTGCATTTTTATTGTCTAATCCTGGCAAATCAATTCCAAGACTACTTGGATCTGTTACGCTTTTGAAATATTCCCAGCCTTTAGAACTTTCAGTTATATAGTTTTTGATATTTTTCATAATTATTCTAATCTAATAATTTTATATGCTCTACCTTTTTCAATAATATCTTTATTAATACATTCATGAGTCTTTATATCATAAAGCGCATAAGCTTCAGTATGTAAATACATATTATATAATTTTTTACTCTTAATAAACATTTTTATAATAAATACATCATTCTTAGCATCACCTGCATAATAATGAGGAGGAATTGTTAAAAGATATTTAACACCTTGTTTCTTAAGAGTATTCCACATATCATCAGTTATTGATTTCACAGTTCTTGCATCATCAACATTTTTATTAATATTACTACCAATAATATGATCCATTTCAAATTCTTGGTTTTGAAATTTTATTTTTGTAGAAACAGCTTCATTAATAAATACATTAATATTTTTCATAATTTATTAACATTTATATTTTTGCAAACTGTGTATCTTGATGTTCATAACTATAATATGAACCTTTATGAGTTTCTTCATCAAGAAAATCAACAAATGCTTTTACTGTCATTGGAGTCAATTTATACTTTTTAACTTCTCCATTATCAGGTCTTAATTCATTTTTAACAGCTTTAATAAATTGTTTACATTCTTTATCTGAATTAAAGAACATACCTTGATATGTTAAAACTGGTCTAGCATAATGTTTAATTATTCCATTAATTTTTGATTGATGATTTGGGAGTTCAAACGTTTTAACTGCCACATAAATAGTATCACATAATTTAGGAGCTGTTTTAACAATATCTTCAATTGTCCATTGGTCTAATCTAAATTTATCTGGTACTGCACTATACCATTTCTTTGTATCTTTAGGATGAATATATAAATGTTCACCTTCATCATCAAATACACCAAAACTATAATTTTTTAATTCTTTATTAAGTTTTTCTATTTCATCATTAAATTCATCAAAATTTATTGATGATACAGTTTGTTTTGCTTCGTTTAAAAACTTAACTATATTTTTCATACTTCGTGACCAAATAATTTTATATCGTTGCAGAACAATACTCCAGTTTTCTTATTATATGTTGCAATATGATCCATCATTTTATCTTTATTATTAGGAATGTATACTAATTCTAAATCAGGTTCATTTTCATAATTACCAATGAACACATCTTCTTTAGTTTCTTTTTTCCATTTTTCCCAATCAGATTTTGAATATTTTACTTGTTCTGAAAATGAAGATCCACTTTCATTAATTTTTGATACAATATCTTTCATAGTTATTCAACTGGCTTATTTTTCTTAAAGTCATAATGCATATATTTTTTGAATACTTCTGCTAAAATATTATACATACGACCTCCACGTTTACCAATTGCCTTTTGTTCTTTTGGTGATAATGAATCTAATGCTCTTTGTTGAAGTTCTCCATAAAGTTTAGTATTTGCTTCTTTACATTCAGGAGCTTCAGTTATCTTAGATGCCTTTTCCATTAATTCATCAATTTGATACTTCTTTTGAATTTCATCATATTTAGAATCCCATTCAGGATCTCCATATTTTAATTTTAATGAATTAAATTCCTTATCTGCCTTTCTTTGATTCTTAGCCATTTCATCCCAATACTTTTGAGCTTCATCTTCATATTTCTTGACAATAAGTTTTGTCTTTTCAACTTCATCAACAAAAGCCATTAATTCTTCTTTTGTTTCAAATGGCTTAGCGGCAGTATCACTTTTACGAGCTTCATTCAATTGTAAGCCCTCATTTATTTTATTAACAATATCTTTCATAATTAATAACCCTTCATAGTGTTTTTATTATCATCCATATAACGATGAGTCATATAACAAGCCTGAGCAATAACTTCAATTTTTGATTGTTTACCACTTGTAGCTAATGAATATTGATCTATGACATCCTTTGGAGTTAATTCATAAGCCATTTTTTTATGTTTAACATTTAAAATCTTTGTAGTTACAATATCCCAAATGTTATCTAATTCGTCTTTAAGATCTCCTTTCCAAAAACGTTGTTCAATTTCTTCCATAGAATACCAAGAATCATTTTTTGTATCTAAACATACTTTTTTTAATAATTCTTTAGTATCATTATCAAGATCATTTGCTACAAGACGCCAATTAAACCACTTTTTATTTTTTGACTCATTTATTTTTGTAACGATATCTTTCATAATTAAAATAATTTATTTAATATCCTGGAAACTCATTGCTTGCAGCAAATTGTTCAATAGCAGTAAGAATCATATCAACTACTTCTGATTTATCTCTATCTTGATGTTTATCTTCTTTAAGGAATTTTTCAAGCATTGACTTAAGTTCAGAAGACATCTTTGATTTAAATTCTTCCATTACACCTTTAACTATTTCATCATAATTAGGTTCTTTTGCACCTTTTGCATATTCCTTAATATGATCATCATCATAGTTAACTAAACCTTCTTGATACATTTCATCAATCCAAACATCAACATATTCAAAAAATTCACGTTTTGGAGTTTTCTTACTTTCATTAATAAATGTTGTAATGTCTTTCATATTATATTATAAATCTTTATTTATGATTTTATTTTCTGTATTCTAATGAGTCTTCATCAAATATTATTTCAATAGGATATTCATTTGCTTTTGATGATTCTGCTGCTTTGAAAATATCAATTAATTTTTGTTCAACATCATCATCAGTTACATCAACCATATCAAATCTATCGAATGTTATAATGTATTTAAGATTTTTGATTTTGAAATATTCTAATTTAATTTCATCATCATTTGTTTTTTTATCATCAAACTTTGGATCCCATTCTATATACTCTTTTGGCTCAACATCGATATGTTCAAAAGTATCATATTCGAAGTGAGCATCAGATATATTATCATTATTTTTACCAAAGAACTTTTCTGAATAATCCTGAGAAGATGGTAATGAATTGAGCCACATATCATCAATGTATTGTTGAATATCTGACTCTTGAAAAGTCTCAGGAGCTTGAAGTATTATTTCTTCAGGCTGAACATTATATGTTGCTTCAATCTCATTAAGTCTGTATGTTTCTACAGACTCTCTGATATATTTTATTATAGACTTCATTAAACATCCTTGAAATATTTTTTAAAATCTTCAGCTGGTACACCAAATTGTTCTATAAGCCACCAATTATCGTTTATTTTTGAAGCCTCATATTCTTCTCCTTGTTTGAATGTCATTCCACCTGTCTTGCGTTCTATCTTATATTCTTTGACACATTTGACATCATGCCATTCAGAATAATTAGTTTTCTTTATAGATTCAACAATGTCTTTCATTATATATTGTTAGGTAAATTTTTCATATCATCAATTTTAACAACTGCCATTGGCCCATAATATTTTGAAGTAAATTGTTTAAAATATTTTTCCAATGAATCATGAGATGGTTTTCCTTCTTTCCATTTTCCATCTACAAAATATTCATATTTAAATTCATTATCTTTTGTACTCCAAGCAGTAACTGCAGGTAAACCAGTTCCTAATTCCCAACGACTTCCATTTTCATGTTCAATTTTTCTAAGCAATGTCAAACAATATCCATTTTCTAATGAATATTCATTTGTAATCATTTTAATAAAATCTTCTACTTTAGTTTTCTTTGTTATAATTTTTACAATAGGAAATGTAGTTGATTTCCAAGCTTTATCTTGACTTAATCCTAAATAATTTACATCATTTATACTTATAAACCATGTAGCAGATTTAATTCCTGTAATACCATTTACAGCTTCATTAATCTTGATATTTATATCTTTCATTTATATATCATATATATATTACCAACCACATTTATCAGAATTATTATAATCCCATTCAATCATATAATCTTCTTCTTCTTTTGTCAAGTCTTCTCCTTCATTACTTATTGTCTTAAGAAGATTACCAACAATAAACTTATAAAGACGTTTTCTATCATCAGCAGATAAATTTCCAGCTTTAGCAGCCTTTAATGTTGCAGTTGCCAATTTAGATACAACTGATGATTTTTCAAGTGTTTCAATTTTAAAATCACCTAATTTATGTTTCTTTACAAGATTTTGTACTAGAGGCCAATATTGTTCCTTGTAAATATTTTCATTATTATCTAATTCCATACAAGCATTAAATATTGTATGATTTGCATTAGATTCTATTATGTATTCTTTAATGTCTTTCATTAGTCTTCATCATATATATTTTCAGTACTTGTAACCATACGACCTCTTGAAGAAGTTTCTCTATCATGGTCATTTATTGATTCTTTAAGCAATTCATAAAGTTCAGTAAACATATCGAGAATCTTTTTGTTCTTCTTAATAAACTGATTTACCTTTTGACAGTAATAAGTTACATTTGAATTTGCAACATTATATTTTTTTGCAATTTCTTTGTTTTGAAGTTTCTTATGATCATAAGCACCCCAATAACTACACCAAATATCAAGTGTCTTTGCATCAAATTCCTTTGAAAGAATCTTCCATACGTCATCCCAAAGTCTCTTACGATCTTCAGCATTGATGCCATCTTCAACATCTGTTGATGAACCCATGAAGTCGAACATTGTCTTACTACCTTCATCATCATGTCCAACTGACTTGTCACCTGAAATTGACAAATTACGAGTATTATGACCTTTTTCATCACGTTCTCTCTTTTGTTGAGAATTAGGAATATGTACAAGATGTGAGTCAGCAACACCCCAACCAGTAATATGATTACGAATACAATATGCTGCATATTGACCAAATGTATAACCTTTTACTGCTTCATCAGTTGCTTTTGACTTCTTATTCTTTTTACCGTATGTATTCATTGCATATGCAAGACCTTCATAACATACACTTAACAAATCATTATATGAAAGGTTAAGTTTACCATTCCATTGTCTTGCAATCATATGAACAAGAGCTTCATATTTCTTTGCTGTTGCATTACGACCAGCTTCAGTACCTAAATCAAGAATAACTTCATCAGGAGCAATTTTCTTATTGATAATTCCTTCAAAATCACTCTTTGTTTGAAATACAGGAATTTCCATTGTCTTTCCTGCCTTTATAATTGTGCCAAGCAATTTATAAAGTTCTTTCAAGTTATCCTTTTCAGGTACGCCTGCCTTATAGAATCCTGCAAGGGCATTTTCATCATCATCTGTTGAAAGGTCAGAAATGTAAGAATCGTTATTAACAATAAGCCAATTAACAAGTTCCTTTGTTTCATCAGAAATAAATCTGTCTGTAACTTCAAGGTACTTCTTCAACTCAGCTGCACTGATATAGTTAATTGAACCTTCTGGGATTTCAAACTTAACTTTACTTTTTCCTTCAGTTATCTTTTTCATTTTTAATATATTAAATTAACTTTTTATTTACGATACAAAATTACAAAATTATTATGAAAATCGTCCCAAAGTATTGTTAATACTTGTTAAATCCTCACAATATTCCTAAATTAGATATTTGCTTTTATTAAAAATAAAATTTGTACATTATATATATTATTTTTATATGGAAAATTATTCATAAATAGACGTTTGATTTTTAAATTAATTACATATTAATATAGATGAAAATCATATTTTATTAAAAAATTTTATGTTTTATTTTAATTAATTAATTTCTTTTTACTATTTTTAACAAATTAACAATCATAGACATGAAGTTTTTTAGAAATTTATTCTATAAGACATTTACTGGAAAAATTATAAAGACTATCAAATCATTATATGATTATCTTAAAGATTATGAATATATATCAGATACATTTTATAGTGATGCATTTAAGATTGTCTTAAAAGAATATTTGAATGTTGAAATTAAAAAGGATTGGATAGGCCGTTTATATGGAGTAGTAAATCCTAATATTAATGAAGAAGGCAAATTTGATGTAACAAGAACAATCATTGAATTTGATGATGATAATACTAATAATAAAGAATATGTAAAACATTGGACTCATAAACAATTATACATAATTGGAGAAGTATTCAAAATTGAAAATCTTTATCATTTTATTGACTTGGAGTTCAGACATGTTGGACCAAAAGAAGCAGACAATTATTTGTTAGTATTTGATATTGTTTCAAGAAAATTATTTACACATAACTTAAAGCAAATGTTATTACATGGATTTATATATGCAGTAATAGCAGCAATAGTACTATTTATCATATTATAAATATATCTTATAAGATTAAATGAATATAGAGGAAAAGCAAAGAATGCTTAAAGAGTATGCAGAGTCTTTGAATGGAAAAACATTTGAAGAACTTGAAAAAATTGAGTCAGAATTAATTGCAGAAGCAGATGCTAATGACCAAAAAGTTTCAAAGACTGAATTTGATTTACCAAAAGAAAACTATAAGGAAGTTGCTGAAGGAATCAGAATGTTATTGAATAAGCAAACTGTACAGTGGCAATATACATTAGGTCTTGTTGGTCTTTATGATTTCTGGAATCCTGAAAAGAAAGCAAAGAAGATACCTTATGCACAACTCGATGCAATACTTCGTACATTAGGTCAAATGCAATTTACAGGTTATACAGAATGGGCAGCAGTTGTTGCAATTAATAAATACTTCGAACCTTTACATAATGCATATGTTGATGCCACTGAAAAGACATATGATATTGCTTCAAAACATCAAGCAGTAATGCAAAAGATGGAAGATCTTAAAAAGGCTGAAGCTGGAGAAGATGATGAAAAGAAAGAAGATAAATAAATGAATGCCGGTTAATCCGGCATTCGTTTTCTAATGTCAAGACAAAAGAAAATTCAAAGAGAACCAAAATCTAAATTAGGCTTAAATGATAAATTGCATATATGTTACAATTGTATGTTCTATGGACCCACTGGTTGGTGTCCATGGGAAAATAAGTTTATGAACTATAATGATAAATGTACAATACAATTAAGACATTGGCCGCATACAACATTTAGGTATAGATTAGATCTCCCATATAAATTAATAGATCCTACAAAGAAATGAATAAAGAATTGAAAGTATTAACTTATAATATTGACGGACTTCCAGAGACTTTAGATTTAAATGAGCTTCCTTGTATATTAAAACCAATAACATGGATATATAAGTTAATTAAAAAGACAACTATAATTAAAATTAATGATAATAAAGATACATCTAATAAAATGAAACAAATAAGTAAATTTTTATTAGATTCGAATGCAGATATTATTGGTGTACAAGAAGATTTTAATTATCATGATGAATTAACAAGTGAATTATATGATATATATAGTTGGGGAACATATTCAGGTGGATTTGATATTTCAAAAATATTTTCAAGTGTTGAATGTTTAAGTCATTTTCCATTACCAAGATTTAAAGCTGATGGAATGAATTTATTTACAAAAATTGGTATTCATACATATAAAGAAGAAATTATTAATTGGAATAAATCATCAGGTTATATAGATCATGCAAATGATTTATTAACACATAAAGGTTTTAGATTTTATAATCTTAATATTGATAATATTGAACTTGATGTTTACATAGTTCACATGGATGCAGATTTTTATCATCCAGAAAATTGTCCTGACGTAACAAAAGATATTGAAGCTCGTAAATCTCAAATTGAACAATTATTATCATATATATTTGAAAGATATTATACAAGTACAAACCCAACAATTATAATGGGTGATACAAATAGTTACGATAAATATAATTGGGATAAAGAAAATATTGAATATTTTATTAAGAATATTAATTATGTAAAAGAATTAAATTGTCAAGAAGCAATTCCTAATAATTATAATGATTGTGATAGAATATTTTTTATTAATCATTCAAAAGGAAAATATAAATTAGAATTAAAAGAATGTCATTTTGATAAAGACATATCTTTATCAGATCATAAACCATTAGAAGCAACATTTACTTTAACAGAAAATAATTAAACAATTAATATATTTTAACTATATTTAAATCAAAAGATTTAGTATAGTTGATGGATTTTGAAGAATTTCAACAAGAATTTAAAAAACAACTTCCGATAAAAATTCAGTATTATATAAATCTTTTTTTAGATAAAGGTATTAATGAAGATACAGTTACTGAATTTTTATCGGATAATTCTTTCTGCTGTTTTACAGGTATAGGTTGGAGTTGTCCAATATGTTCTCATGGATGTTTTAAGATAAATATCAAATGGGTAATGGAAAGTGACAAAAGATTTACAGAAAAAGATATGGATAAATTTTGGAAACTCGAATGTGATTTATCTGCAAAACATATACACAAATAATATGATACATTTTATATTCACTGAAAAAGATACACGATATTTGTTTCTTAAATATGATTCTGAATATGATGAAATAAACTTAAAGAAACTTAAAGAACATTTGAATTTAGTCGACCCTATATGTTATTTACCAACATATAGTGGACCTCCATATACACAAGACTTTTTATTTGATTATGTTCAACCATCAGGACAAGTTGTATATTATTGTGCAATTGGATTATGGCAAGAAGTATATAAATTCTTCAAAGATAATGATATTGCATTTGATGGTTTATTAGATCATTCTAATTTTTTCAAAAGAGACATACCACATACATTTGAGCAATTTAAAACCATAGTTGATAGTTGGGGATTAAAATATCCACCACGCCCTTATCAATATGAAGCAGCATATAAAATATTACAGTGGAAACAATCTGTATCAGAATTAGCAACACGTGCAGGTAAGACTCTTATTGCTTATATGATATTCAGATATTGTATTGAATATTTAGGAGCAAAAAAGATATTAATGATTGTTCCATCAATTCAGTTAGTAACACAAGGATATAATGACTTCAAAGAATACGCAGAATTTTTCAATACCGAATGTGTATGGGGTGGTGGCAAATTAGTAGAGTCAGCTAATCTTACAATAGGTACATTCCAATCGTTAATTAAGTTTATTGAAAAACCAAAAAGAGGAACAGAAAATAAGAAATATAATCCAGATTTCTTTAATGGATTTGATATTGTATTTGTTGATGAAACACATAGAGCAACAGCAAATCAAATTAGAACTATTATTAGTCAGCCATTTATGAAAGAAGTTAAGATAGCTTTCGGTATGACAGGCACAATTCCAAAGAAGAAAACAATTGAATATTATTGTCTTAAATCTTTATTAGGTGCAACTATTCAAGAAATTAAACCAAAGTATTTGATGGATGAAGGTTACATTTCAAAGGTTAATATTTTACAAGTAAGATTGGAATATCGTAATTTGAAAAAACAATTAGAAACATTTATAGATTGTGCAGAATATGGATTATCTGAATTTGAAACTGTTTCAGTTGTTAATAGAAATGGAAAGGAAACAAGACAAAAAATTAAACTTCCTAAACCTATATTTCAGATACAATATGTTAAGAAATTACCACCAGGTCTTGAAGATATTAAAGCTAAATTATTTTTTAAGACAGGTGTAATGACTCCAGTTAATGATAAAGATACTCAAGCTGAATTAGATAAAATTAAAAAACAATTCAAACTTGAAAAAAGAGCAGATGCATTACAAATTAAATTTGAACTTGAATATGCTTCAGTACTTAAAAATGTAATAAAACAGTCAACACAAACTAATATGTTGTTTATTGAAAGAATGATGTCTCATTTTATGACAGAACGTGTTGATTATCTTTGTAATGATATATTACCGAAGTGTGATAAGAATACATTAATACTTGCGCATCATACTGAGTATATTCATTATATAACAGATATCATTAAAGAAAAATTCCCAACAAGACATATTGATACAATTACAGGAGCAGTAACTCCAAAGAAACGTGAAGCAATAAAACAAATGTTGAAAGACAATAATGATTGTATTTTGATTGCTTCTTATGGTACACTTTCAACTGGTATCACACTTGCTAATTTATGTTTTGGTGTATTGTTTGAATCATTTAAGTCAAATGTTATCAATATGCAGTCAATTGGTAGAGGACTTGGACTTAGTGATTTGAAAGATGAATTTGTATTATATGATGTAATTGATTGTTTTAATCAGAAGTATATTTCTAATAAGATATATCTTCAAGGATTAGCAAAATGTAAAAAATATACTGAAGAACAATATCCTTTTAGAATTGGATATTATCAGATTAGTTAATATGGTTAAAGATTGTTTATTAAACCCCAATGATTATCCAGGCATGTGTTATTCATGTGAACATTATGATGATTATGGACCAGTTGCTGGAAGATTTAATGATTATAATGGTAAATGTAAATATGATGGTCATGAAACAGATGCATTAGTTAAATGTAAAATAAATCAATATAAGAAATCATGCAGTTAAAGAAATATGAAGATTTTATGAAAACATCAAAGGTATATGATTGCTTACCTATTATATATCCAATTCTTGGCTTAAATGGTGAAGCTGGTGAAGCAGCTGAAAAGGTTAAGAAATGTTTACGAGACAATAAAGGTAAATTTGATGAAGAAACAAAAAATGCAATTAAAAAAGAACTTGCTGACGTACTTTGGTATATTTGGGCAGCTGCTGATGATATGAATACAAGTCTTGGTGAAATAATGTCAATAGGTATGCAAAAAGTTAAAGAGCGTCAAGAAACAAATACCGTACATGGAAATGGAGATGACCGTGAAAAGAAAAAAGAATCATTTATTGCTAATACACCAACTGAAACTCCCGTACAAATTGAAGAATCAATAGGTGATTTACCTAAAAGAATACTTGCAGTAACTACTGATTCATTTGATGAATTAAAAGAACTTCAATATAAAATGCAATTTATAAATCGTAGCAGTAAAGTTGATTTAACAATAATACAACATATTACAAAAAATAAAGAAGTCCATAATGAAGTCCATACATATAAAGGTAAATTCAAAGGTATAGGCAGAATTGATGGTGCAATATTCGTTCAATTAGAAAATGAAAATGATATTGATGAAATACTTAAAATAGTAAACGAAACAGATATATCAAAAGATATATTAAATTATTATGAACTTATGGTTAATGAAACACAAATAAATTGTCCAAAAGTTCGTGAAGTACCTCTTATATATATGTAGTAAATATATTTTTATTAAAATGCAAAGATTAATTGAAAACATTTTAGCAAAACCATATATTGAAAATGGATATCTTGCAAGAATGAATGCTTTATGTGAAAAGAAATTACAAAATGGAGATTTTGCAAGATATATGAATGAAGTTGAATATGATCCTTATGGAGAAGTATTAACAATAAATACTACAATTGTTCCAATAACATCAATTAAATCTATTACTATCAAATTAACACCAGGTATGATAACTGGAGATTTTGATGATGCAATGAATAATTTAAATAAAGAAATTGAACAAGAATATGGACATTAATGATTATCAAAAAACAATTAGAGAATACATTGATTATCCTCTTGAATTAGGACCATTTTCGGTTATATTAGATTTACAAAATAATGTAGGAGCATTGTCAAACAAATTAAATGATGCTCTCGTTAAAGATCATGGTAATTTTACTAAAGTAACAAAAACAAAAGCAATTATATCACTTGGAGATATTTTGAATAATATTTGTAATATTGCTTATGATTTGGGATTTGATATGAATGATGTTATAGGAATGAACATAACAAAGCATAATATGGAAGTTGAAAAGAAATTAAAAGCAAATGAACAGAAAAATCCTTAATATTTTTTAACACTTAGCTAGATATAATAAAATCCTCTAGAATATAGTAGAATGTTCCTCTGGCCTCATTAAATCTTAAAATAATAAAACAATATTACTTAAAAGATTTAATGGGGCCAGAGGAACATTATTTATATCTTTGGATCATCTTTATCAATAATTGAATATTCATCTTCAATATTATTTGGTAATTTATCTTTAGAATTTAATCCATCAACAAATAATCTTAGTGTATCAAATATAATACTTGCATGACATTCTCTTCCAGATATTTTATAATAATCAATATACTTATTAAATATTTTCAAATCATTGTTACCTATTCTTGTTGAAAATTTAGTATTTTTTGTTGCTGATAAACATTTAATATTTTTATCATTATCACAAAACCAATGTTGTTTTGCTATTTTACAATTATAATAACAATAATCACTGACTAATAATGAATACATATATTTTTTAGGTAACTTTTTAATTATATGTAATTTACGATTAAACCAAAAATGTAAGTTGATTAAATCATAATATTTTAAGTTTTCATTATTTAGTATTTCATCAACAGTTATTATTCTTGTTATTGATAAAATTAAATAAATACTATTACCGTATTTTTCTTTTAATTGTTTTGCCAATTCATCATCATTAATACAAAATATATTAATATTATAATCTTTAATATATTTTTCTATTAATTCTAATGTTGCTCCAACTTGCATGAGAATGCAAATTCTTATTTTTTCATTTTGTAATAATTTAATATGTTTATCAAACTCATCCCAATCATAATCAAATGATTTAACACAAGAACGGGCATGTTTAATATTACCTTCTTTAACAGCACCTACATATACAAAATCTATATATTTGTGTAGGTCTTCATTATTACGATAATAATCTATCCAAGATAATTGAAAATTATAAGGTATTTCAAATTTTTTCATATTATTTTATCTACTATTTCTTTTTTACCATTTTCATATTTAACCCAATGGCCATCTATATAATAATAATTTGCATTTGTAGTACCTAAATGTTCCCATCTTGCATATATTGTTGGATCTTTTGTATAAAGACGTTTTTTGAAATTTGTATATAATTCTTCACATATAAAATCAGGTTTTATAAAATCTGCCTCTTGTGAAATCTGCTGACATAACTTATAATCTTTGTTTTTATATGCAACAAGACAATCTCTATATTTCTTTACCCAATCAATATGATCTTTGTACATAAAATTACATGGATGATTTTTCCATTTGCCCGTACCTTCGACCATATTGATTAGCCAACCACATTCTTGTATTTGACGATTTAATCTTTTAGGATCTAAATCATCTGCAGTATCTGCTGCTGTACCTGTTAAAAATATAGTCATTATTCTTCTTCATCAATTTCTGGTTCTTCTCCTTCAGCAGTCATCCAAGGATGTTTGACTGGGTGTGGTGTCATCAATTTAATATCAAGACCAAACTCTTTATTAAGTTCATTCTGTTGTGTGAACTCATATTTGGCCATCAAATTCATTGCATGAGCATATTTATCAAATACTGACCAAAGTTTAGCAGGAGTTGTTGGTGATGGATATCCGCCTTCCTTGTAATGCTCCCAGTCAACTAATTTCTTAAAGTCCCCATAATTCAATTCAAGCTTAGTAATATATTCAGCAGCCTTTGCATATTTCTTATATTGTCCATATAATATCTTATTGATATATTCACGTTTCTTTGCAGAGTCCTCCATTATCTTTTCAAACTCTTCAGACTTATAATCAGCAAATGGTTTATATTCTTGATTGCTTTCATCAGTAATTTTCAAATCATAACCTGACATATATGATTCCAAGAATGAATGTCGTAAATTTGAAATAAACAAACGATTTTCAAAATCACTTTCAAATTTAGCAATTGCCTTTTCCTTAAGTTTATCATTTGACTTTAATGCACAAATATTAACAAAATCAAGATATGTCTTTTTATCAATATCAGTAATATCTTGTACTTTTGTTAAATCTTCAATTTTTATAGAATCTGCCATTTGACAAATTTCAGTTTGAAGTGCATTACATTTATCTACAAGAATATGAATTTGCTCATTAATCGGTTTACCGGCAATATGAAGCTCACCATCTACTTGTCCATAAATTATTGCTAATTTTTGCAATTTCTTTTCTCTTTTTTCTTCTTCGGTTAATTGTTTCTTTGCCATAATATTTTGTTTATTATTTATTAAATTTATATTTAAAATAGTTAAAATGGACAAAATTTTTAATAACCCTAAGATTAATGTTTACGGGGGAGCCGGAATGCTAAATAAGTACATTTATATGAAAAGAGAAGATAATGATAACAAATTGTATTTCATATATAAAGTAAAATCAATTATAAATGAAAATTTTCCAGTTATATATGAATGTGATAAAATGTATGTTTTAGTTGCTCCTAAAAATCGAAAACAAGATATAACGGTTAAAGATAATATTAATAGTATTGAATTATTAAATAATGATATATTATATCAAATGTCAATTGATGAATATATAGGAGTATTTAGATCATTTGTTGAATATCAAGGTACACAAGCAAAAATAACAGACGATATATTTGAAAACTAAAAAAGGAACTCGAAAGAGTTCCTTTTGTTTGTTATGATAAATTATCTTATGATAATTCGTCTTCCCAATAGTCACAACGGAATGTGCAAACTAATTGACGAGCATCATTAGACATAATATCTAAGTCATCAATATTTGTTACGCCAGTAAGCATTACATGATGGAAGATATATGATCTCCAAATATCACCATTACGAGTTGCTTCAGCTATACGTAAGTTATCTGTAATATAACCTGTCTTAATTGAACGTGTACCATCAGCAAGATTATAAGAAATATTTTCCCAAGCACGGAATACTTTCAATACGAAGTTATCTGTTACATTACGTAAGTTAAGGTTAAATGTAATAGTAATATCAGCTGCAGTTGTATCAAGAACTGGATTCAAATAAGAAACAGTAACACCATAGAACTTTTGTTCAGAAGCTGGAGTTGTCTTTTGAAGTACATCAAGACCACTAACATTTGTTACTTGTTCTGTAAGTAATAATTCTTCTGTTTTGAACTGACTCTGAATAGCTGCTGGCAATGTAAAATATACTTCAAATATTGACTTGTGTACTGGATCGTATTTCATACGACCTGACTCAACATTCAATATATGAGGTAAGTGTGTTAAATTATTAGCCATAAATTATATTCATGAATATATATTTTTTATTAAACGTTTCTTCTTTTAAGTAGGATGGTACCGAAGTACCATCCATTTATTTAATAATATACTTAGTCTGAAATATTTGCATTCATTTGACCAGTTCTCCAGATGTGAAGTTCTTGTACCATCTTACCGCAACCCATACCTGGTTCAATGTGAGTTGTAATAACAGCCATTTCGTTATCAATAATATCAGGTGTATTATTAGATTCGTCCATGATATTCTTATAAGCTTGAATACCACCATTAGCTGCAATTATTGAACAGATTTGGTTAGCTCTGTCAAGGATAGCATTACGTGTACGTTGGTTATTGAACTCCCATTGATAAGCTTGAAGAACCTTTTCAATTTCATCTTGTAAGTAAATAACAAGTTCACGAACATTAACCTTAGAAAGTGCAGAAACAGGAGTTTGTTTTGCAGTTTGGTTAGCGTTAATGAATGTACCGAAGTTTGGACGGTATACCATTACGTTTACACCAAATGGTTCAATAATTTGTAATTCATCCATTGAATATTTGTAGTCAGGACCAACAAGACCAGAAGCAGTAATTGCACCATAGTTAGGACCTGCAACAATGTAATATGGTTGACGTGAAATATACTTATTAACGAATAAGTTAGATACAAGACCTGCAGCAGGAACTATTGTATCAAGATATCCATCAGTAAACTTAAGAGGTGTGTAGAATGCAATGAATGAAGCACCATCATTTTCTGTTGGTAAGCTAAACATCATTGAAGCTGATTTCTTCTTATTGAAACCTTTAACAACATATTCTACATTAAATACACCCTTAGAGTCTGTGAATGATGTGTAAGGACACTTAATAAAGTTCTTAACTGATGGGAAGTTAGCAATACAGAATGCAGATTGCTTTTCTTTACATAAGTATGAAAGAACGTTCTTAAGATTAGATACTGGGAATGATTCGAATGTATCAATTACATAACGATAATCAATTTCTGACTTGTTAAGTAATGCAGTACGAAGTCCCTTATAATCAGTAATTGTAGAAAGAATGAATTCTTGCCACTTTACTTTTGGATACATACCTGTTCCAAGTGGACGGTCGTTCTTATATGTATAACCTTCAAGATATTGTGGAATCATTGTACCAATTTCTTGGTTAAGAGCAGCATCAACACGAACTAATGTACGGTTAATAGTTGCGCCTGTTTCTGGGTCAAGAATTTCATATAACCAAGGTTCTGCAGAAATAAGAATGTAGTGGAATTTGAAATCACCAGCGTGGTGTAAAATAACATCACCATTTTCATCCTTTTCACCGTTCATATCTTCTTCACCTTCTTCGTAGTAAACAGTACCAAATTCTTGAACATTTACATTATCAATGTATCCGTTTTCATCATCTTCTTCACCATTTTCATTTTCATCAACAGCACCGTCTTGAGCAAGAATACAGTCACCCTTTTGAAGAATGTTAAGTAATGAAGTATCATATTGAGCTGTACCGATAAGAGCAGCTTGTTTTACACCCTTAATAATTTCAGCATCTTCAACATATTCCCAGTTATCGTCACAGAAATCAATGAATGAAACTGAAGAACCATAAACAGCATCAGCACCAACTGCAGTTGTATTAACATACTTAATTCTTGTAAGTACTTCAACTTCTTTTAATGCAGGCTTAATGTTTTCATCAATATCAGTATATTCTGTTCCGTCAGCTGATTTGTGTTCAAGACGAGAAAGAGCAGTAATAACCTTTTGAGGACCTTCAAGAGGATTTGATGGATCCATAAATGCATCTCCTGCTGGCCAGTATGTACCGATACCCTTCTTTGGTTTTCCTTCTTCATCAAATACAACACCAAGTTTACGAGCAGCTTCACGAACTTTCCATTGATTTTGATTTGTATTGAAAGTCATTGTAACAGTTTGGTCAGAACCAACTTGTGCTAATTCAATTTGACCAGCTGTACCTGCTTCAACTTCAATATCTTCTCTAATTGTTTTAACATAAAGTGTACCTGCAATACGAGTCTTGCCAACATAAACGTCTTGTAATGGAGTTTCTGTTTCAGGATCCCATACGTTAGTATAGAATGATGTTACATCAGCAATAACAGGAGCACTAACGTTACCTAATACTGATGTTGTTGCAGTACCATCATAAATCTTATCAACACTTAATGTCTTATTAGCTTTAAGAGGATTCTTTGGTGATGGAATTCTAATACGACCAGAAAGGTCAAGGTTTGCAGCATTTTCTTCTTCAAGTAAATCCTTGTTGAAAGATAACATCATGTTGTGAGTATCAATATCACTATTGAATACAACATCAAGACATGCATATGCACCTTGCTTATTCTTGAAGTAAGGAATGATTGCACCAATATAGTGTCCAAGAGCACCAGCAGTTTCATCTTTATATAATGCATCAAGTGTATCAACAGATTCACCGAAAGCATTAATTACTTTATCACGAAGTTTAAGTATTTGATTACCGTCTTCGTCAAGTTCGTTTGTTACAATGAAGTAGTTTTTCAATGTATTAGAAGCAAGAACTTGCTTTGCTTCGAATTTACCTTTGAATACATAAATTTCTGCAAAGAAGTCAGAAATTAAGTTATTCTTGTAAGGTTCCATGTACTCAGGCATTTCTTCATCTGAATACCAGTCATTAACTGTAATATTGTACCCAGAAACCTTTGTACCTGATGCTTTACGAATAAAATATGTACAAGAAGTTGCTTTAACGTTAGTTGCTGATATATTGATGTATTGGTCCATCAAAGAACCTTCAACTGAACGCAAGTCATTCAACTTTTCTGCATCAAGAGTCCAGAAACGAGTTGTATCGTAAATGTCTTCAACATTAAGTGTTACAGTGTCAATTGGAGTAAACTTTGGATTAAAGTCTGTGCTGATAGTAGCACCTTGAACTGTTTCACCGTCAAACTTTTTAAGATTAAGACATAAGATTGGACTTACTTGTAACATTTGTAAAGCTAAACGATGGAAATAAATACCACGTTTTTCAAGTCTTTTAGATATATCACCGAAGATAGATCTGAACTCGTATGGATCTTTTACAAGCACAGGTACATTGAAAGGACCTTTCTCAGAGTAACCTACAACTAATCTGAGCATTTGTGTATCTTGATTTAAGATAGCTGAGTGGTCAAAAACTACACGGTAAATACCCGCAGCTTTAAACTGCTGCAAATGTACTGGAATTGCCATATTATATTATCTCTTTTTATATTTATTATATTCTTGTAATTGTACTTTTAATTTAAGCGAGCAATGCTTAATAGATACAATTTAATAAAAATAAAATTTTTGATGCCGACTTGAAAATTTTTGTTTCAAGTTTTATTATTAATATTGTTACTTTAAACACAAAAAAGGAACAGTTCTCGCGAACTGTTCCAATTGTGATTCTTGCGAATCGGATTAATATATAGAGGCGAGAATTTTGCCTTAATATATATCTTAGATAATTCCAAATGCTGAGCCAACTGCAATTGTAAGATATTGAAGTTCTGGATAGAAACCAGCTTCTGCAATTGTATAACGGCTGTTAACCAACATCTTAGGAGCCATTGTACCTTCAGCAGTAATAGAAACTGTGTCAGCAAGAATGTATGGCATGAAGATAACACCTGGTGAGTTACCGTCACCTTTACGACCGATACAGATACGTGTGTCGTTCCAGTCCATATATGGGTCAACATAAATTTGAAGACCTGCAACTGTACCTGCGTGGTATAAGTTTTGGTTGTTAGCTTGAGACATTGTGTTAAGCATTGGAGCTACAACATAACCAGAAACGTCTTGTAAAGCAGTAGCAACTTGACCGTTTGTTACAACCCATGTTGGACGTCCACGACGACCTACTAATTGGATTAAGTTAGCAGCAGCAAGTAACTTAGACATAATACGACGTTGTCTTGTTGCAAGATTTTCAGCAGAAGTATTAACTTCAGCGTTCTTTACATTACCCCAAGTTGCCTTGTGATCGTGTCCATAAATATCTGTGAAGTGTGGAACACCTGGGAATGCTTGTGCAAATGGAATATCAGCACCACCATTACCCATGTAAAGGTTAAGATCTACACCTTGACGAGCTTTTTGTTGAACAGCGTTAGTAACACCAAGTGCAAATACTCTTTCAAGAATACGTTGGTTGATGTGTTGTGTAATTTCGTTTTGAAGAGCTTCCATAACCTTAGATACAGCATCAACACCGTATAATGGAAGATCTTGTAATTGCTGACGAGTTACAGTACCTGTTACTTCATATGAACCCATTTGGATCCACTTGCTGAATAAACGAAGACCAATAACATTACCTGTACCAGTTTCGTTTTGAGCACGTGTCATAGGATTCTTACCACCATCGAAGAAGTTTGCGAAACCATCAACAAGATCTACAGAAGTTTGTACGAAGTCAGCAACAACTTCTTGTGCAGCTTTACCTTCAGCAGCTTCTTCAAGAGCAATTGTATAAGTTCCAATCTTTACAGAATCAGCAGCAGCAAATTCTTCGCGAATTGACTTGTTAGCAGCAGAGCATTCTACAACTTTAACAAGTGGGCAAGCGTCCATACGACCAAGCATAATAAACTTACCTTTGAAACCACCAACTTCTACAGCAGCATCAGCAGCAATTGTACCGTCTTCAATCTTTGTACGAATACCAGCAATTTGTTCAAGTGTAAGACCTTTAATCTTAATGTAGATAGGCTTGTTTTCATTACCTTCACCCTTACCATCAAATGATGTTTCGTTTACACGACCAAGTTTACCACCAGCATATGGGAAGTCCATATATGTTAACATAGCCCAAGGACCCTTAGAAGGAATAACTGGAACAAGTTCAAGACCAATAGTTAACAATGCAATGTTAAGAGCCATTGGAAGAGTAGATACTGGAATATCACCAGAACCTGGAGTTTGACCCCAGAATGAACCTGTTGGGTTAGCAGCATTGTATGGAGCTGTGCTCATTGGGTCTAATTGACTTGGAGCTGTAGGATTACCCATACCAAGTGTGTTCATTGGAGTTGTATAGATAGGACCTACGCCTGGGTGTTGAGCTGAAACAGCAACATTACCACCGTTAATACCAATTTGAGATTCATGAATTTCATGAATAGCAGCATATTGAGAAACCCAGTTAAGTTTTTCCTGGTCATTAACGTTGAAGTTCTCCTTCAACATTTTTTCCCATGTAACTGCGCCATTTTGTTCATTAAACATATTATTTATAATCAAAATTTATTTGTTATTTCTCTGTTTGAGAATTTAATTTATATAAAAATAAAAATTTTCTTATCTGATTGAAAATATTTAATAATAATCAAATTATGCATTTAAGCCACGAAGTCTCTTCATGTTAGCAATAATGCTGTTTTGATAATTTTCAACAGGATTCTTTGATTCTACAACTGGCTTTGTTTCTTCAGCTTTCTTGCCAAAATCAACATTAGCCCAGAATGATTCAAGTACACCTTCTTTTGTGAAATCATACATCTTTGAACTTCTAATGATGTTCTGTTGTGCAGCTTCATTAAGTAATTCCCATGATGGACGATATTCAGCTGGCATGTTTTCTACAACATAAACTCCTTTGTACTTGTTTTCAGCATTATGTTCTTCAACAATCTTTTGAACATCTGTATTGCCTTCAGCAGCTATAGATTCAAGTAAACCATCAATTTCATCAAGGCGACCAGCCTTTTGAGATTCCATAAATGCAGAAACATTTTCGTTTACTTTTTGTTCAATAATTGCTGATTGTTCTGGAGTATATTCTTCCATTAACCAGTTCTCCATAGTAGGAGCAAATTCTTCAGTAATCCAACCTTGAATTTCTGGAGCAAATTCTTCAGTTACCCAGTTTTGTAATTCAGGTGAATATTCTTCAACAATCCAGTTTTGTACTTCTGGAGCAAATTCTTCAACTACCCAATTTTGTACTTCAGGTGCAAATTCCTCTACAACCCAATCTTGTACTAATGGAGCAAATTCTTCAGTTACCCAAGACTTCATTTGAGAAGTAAATTCATCATTAATCCAAGTCTTAACAGCTTCCTGAATTTCTTCTGATGAATTACCATTCATCTTTTCAGTAATAACTGTATTTAAACCTTCATTGATTTTGTTTTGGAAATCAGGTGCAAATTCTTCAGTAATCCACTTTTGAATACCTTCATAATTTGTAGGCTTAATAGACTTTACTTCGTTTAAAGATTCTTGAGCTACATGAAGCTCAGCTTCGAGAGATGTTACTTTCTCAGTAAGCTTATCAATAGCTTCTTTAAGTTCTTTCATATCGATGTCTTTATTGTCATTATTTTTGTTATCGTCTTTCTTAGGATCATCCTTAGGATCTCCCTTAGGTTCTTCCTCAGGTTTGTCATCATTCTTAGGTTCGTCTTTTGGCTTGTCGTCGTTCTTATCTTTATCATCGATAAGATCATCACCTTCAACAATAACCCAAGTTTCATTACTATCTTCAAGACCTTCATTCAAGCATTCAAGAGTTTGATTAGTCTTTAATGTAAGCTTAGCTTGACTGAAACCAGGAGTACCTACCAAGTCATATGTCTGTATAGTTGATAAAGTTACACGACCTTCATTAGTAATTGTACCTGCACCACGTGACGAAATGAAAAGTGGAAGACCGCCTTCAACGATAGCTTTAGCAATTTGACCTTTTGGAGTATTTAAAAGAACAATAGAACCTGTAATTGTACCATCTTCATTCATCTGAATATCTTCAATTTTGTGAGAAACATTCTCCAAATTAATATTCATTGAATTAGGATGTTCCAATTCTCCAGGACAACCTGATTCTTTTATTTTCTTTTGTAAAGATTCAACCATCTGTGCATAATTGTCTTTATCATACACACGATTATTTTGATTCTTTATTCCACAAACTCCAAATACACCTTGCAAACGCATTAAACCATCGCCTTTAGCTTCTGACACTTGAAGATTTGAAACGCTTCCCAAAGTCTCATAAACCAAGCAACGTTTATCTGTCATATGCTACAATATATGTATATTTTTGTTATATGTTGCAAATCAAATAAAAATAATATAACTAAATCACATTTATGATTTTTTAAGTCATATATTTTAATAAAAATAAATATTTTAAGACCTAATGTATTAAAAATAAAAGAGAGCAACATTAGTTGCCCTCTTAAATATAATTATAAATTTGATTCATCTATATCACCATCCATATATGTTACAGTATCGGGATTTCTCCACCATGATGGATCTATACCATCCTCAGAACATATTGTCCAATATTCAGAAATACGTCTTATTTGTTTAGGTGACAATACACGAGCAGCCATTTGTGTATATGTTTCAAATTGCCAATCAGGTACCCAGAATGTCATACCTTGCCAACTCCATTCCTGCCAACCATCCACACCGCCTGGCATTAAAGGAATTTTACTATCAACAAGCATATTTTTAATAGTTCCTAAACCTCTATTTGACTGCCAACTTGTAGCGTATGGGAAACCATCAGTTGTTCCAACAGTAAGAATATTTGCAATATCAAATCCTGGCTTAATATAATTATTCTTAAAATAGAAATGTTTAATAACTCTATCATCACCAGTTCCAATTCCATTACCGTCAAATGGATGATTATATGTTTCACCACTATTTTCAAACCAGCATTTTTCTAAAGTATATGGAGTTGAACCATCAATATTAATAGCTGCAGAAAATGTTGGATGCCAATAACCTTTATTACCTTTAGGTTGTCGAACATAAATCTCTCTTAAATTATATTGTTCAAGTTCAGTAACAGATAAACCAGAAGGAATAACTGTGATAGGACATAATCCATGTTTCATCGCATATATATTTGTAAATGGTCTTAAATCTATTACTTCAATATTTTTATTGCCTAATAATGGACATTGACTACTTACAAATGATCCACTAATATCTATACGTTGGTTAACATCTACTACACCTATTGTATCACCAAAATAATTACTTTTACCAATATTTTCAGTAAATTCAGGATCGTCCCATTCATAATATGTACCATTAATGTTTTCAATTCTTAATTCATATCGTCTTGTTAAAAATTCAGTTTGATGTGGAAATGAATATAATGGTCTAATATAACCTTTTAAACGACCAGTTATATAACTATCTTTTGTTAATTTATATAATTTTGGAATACATTCATTACTTACAGTTTCTGAACCTGTTGTATTTTGTGAAATTGTTATTTTATTTAACATATATAAATATATCCATGTATTTCTTAAATTTCAGAAAGTTTAATAACTTTATCAAATAAACTAAACATACCAGTTTTTGTATTATCAGTTGTTGAAATTGTTAATTCTGATATATCTGAAGAAGATGTAATTTGTACATATTGAGCATCCAATTTAGGTTGATTAACAATTGAAATTGCTGATGGTGTACCATAGAATAATTGTTGTATTTCAGTACCTTCATTGAATTTAACATTCATATATGTATTTGTTAAATTAACATATTCAATTACATTTGTATTTGCTCCTGTTGAACTTAAATCAATAGTTTTATATTTTTCATCTAATCTATTGTTTTCAGGATCTTCTTCAAAACCAAGTTTATTACAACCAGATAAATTAAGTTTCTTTAATTTTTTCATTTCACCAAATACAATATTTGGATAATCTACTTGTTCTTGGTTATAAGTACGTTTAGTAAATGTTGTTAATCCAATACAATTAGATAAATCAATTTCTTCAACATTTGGTAAATATTGGAATATACTTGTAAATTGTATATCATCTCTCATAACATCTCCTGATGATCCATATTTTGTACCATTTGCTAAAGTTGTTGTAATACCTGTATGAGTTTTTGCCTTAAACATTGTAAGTGATAACAAATCAGATTTATAGAAACCTGCAGTACTTATTGTATTTGTTATTTGTGAACCAGTACTATCTAAATATGATTCACATAATGCATCCCACATAGCTGAACTGTTATTTGTATAAATTGGATATGCGTCATCCATTAATACAATATGTTTACTTATTTCTTTCCAGTCACCAGATTTGAAAGTAAATGTACATGTTAATACATAATCAATCATACCTGTTTTAGGTATTGTACCAGTAACTTTAAGAATAATTGGATATTCATGTGATGCATTTTGTGCATAAGAGAAATATGAATCTTGTCTTATCTTAATAGTTGTATCATTATTTGGATTTTCCTTAAATGTTGTATATGATGATGAAAGAATTACTTGTCCTGCTGGATTTTTCAATGTCCATGTAACACCATTAGGTTTTGTATTACCTTCAGCTTCAGCAAATGGATATTCCAAATCTAAATAAAATTCTATAGCAGGCAATGTATCACTATGGAATACGAAACCACCATTATATTGTCTTAATTCATTACTTGCAGTTAAGATATCCCATTTTTCTGGGTATGATACTGCTAATATATGTATTAATATATATGATGATTCACCATTTAATGTACATAATAACAATACATCAAAATCTTTACCACCACTACTTTCAGCAACATTAATATATAATTTACCAGTTTCATCTTGCATGAAGTTAACTGTTCTGAATGAACCTTTATTAATACTTTGTGAACCTGTTTGAGGATCTATAAAATACCATTGTGCATCTACTTCAGTTTCTTGAAGTGTAAATCTTGTTGCAGATACAGTTACTTTTTTACCTTCAGCAATAAATATACCACTAGTTTTTAATTCATTATTTAATTTATTTAATGCTGCTCTATCGTTTTGCTGTGTATAATAAGAACGTAATCTATCTCTTGCTGCATTATAAACTTGTTGTGTTGATGGATCTTTGATTGTTATATCTCCAGGATCACCACCTTCACCAAAGTTAATTTGAACATAATCAAGAGGTTGGTCTACAACTAAGTTAGATTCTCTTGCAACTTTATTAAATGTATTTTCACCAAACCAGTGTTTAATATTAGTTAATTGTTCAGCAGTTAATTTCTTTTGCTTTGATAATTGCACATAACCAGTAATTGGTTTAGGCTTATTATCTAAACCATTATTATTCTTATTATTAAATTCTGCAATTAATGATAATTGTTCATATGTTAATAATGAAGCACAATTGTCTTGTGTCCATTCAACATATTCCATTTCTAATGTACGTTGATTTAATTCTTGTCTTAATAATATTTCAATTGCTTTATCTGTACTATCATCACCTGTTAAATTATTTTGATTTTTTATAAGAATAATTTTATCCTTAAGAGTAGTATTTGAATGTTCAACAATATAACCTCTAATACTATCAATCCAATTTAATACTAATAATTGTGCGTTTTCAGATGATGCAGTTTTACCAGTCATCTTAATACTATTCAATGAATAAGGAATATTCAATGACTGTCTTGAATTATTTTGGTGCTTGGTATATGTTACAGAGTTATCTGCTGCACTAATTGCTGCATCCCAGAAAATAATATCTGACCAAGTTGAATCATGTAAAATTAATGTTTTAAAACCTTTTCCATCATCACCGTCAGCCATATCTGAACGTGTATTGTATGCAGGTAATTCAAGCATTTCAAATTGGTTACCATCTTCAGCAGATTCAAATGATGTAATACCTGTTCCTTTTGCATAGAAATTTTGTAATTCAGTCAAATTATTTGTGTGAATAATTGACATATCACTTAATTGTGTTAAACCAACAATATTAATTTCTTTTACAATACCTAAAACATTTTTACCTTCAAGTGCACCAAAATCCAATTGAAGTGTATTACCATTAACATAACCAGTTAAAACGTTAGTACCTGGTGTTCTCATTGTTGGAACACCCATATTTAATACCTTAATACATGGACCTAATACATTATCGTATGCACCTGTAAATGTAGCTGTGTCCATACCTTTTGCTAAACAACTTATATCTAATTCTTCAATAAATGTTGCACCATAAATATGGAATGGAACCTTTGTAGCAAGGTTTAATGATGTAATATCAAATCTTGCTGGGTTTTCATGATCACAGTGTGTTGCACCAGATCCAATCTTTTGATAGTTTTGTTCAATTGTTAAATATGTTTCAGCATTTGGTCTGATAATAATAATTTCAGGTTGATTTGCATTACCTGCAGGCTTAACGGCACCAACATAAATTGTATGACGTCTAAAGTCACCACAATTCCATTTGGCATCATAATAGTTCATTGATGTACTTAACCACCAGTGTCTATGTGTTGTTCTTGCACCTTGTAACCAGTTCAACCATGTATTTGAACCACCACCTGATAATACATATTTAAAATAACCTGAATCATTATATATGCTTTCGCACCATTTACCGGCATATTCTTCATCAAATATCTTAGTAATATTTTCATATGTTAAACCTGCAGTATATAATGCTTCTGCAACTGCAGGAACGATTGTATCAGCCCAATATGGCCATGCTTCAAGTGCATCCCATAACCAGTTAGATGTTTTATATCCACCCATACCATCACCTTGTCTACCTGATATAGCATATTCATTTCTATCAGTTGCTTTTGTTGTATTACGATCTATAGGAGGATTAAATGCAATACCACCAGTATTTTTATTACCTAAAGCAATATCCATATCCCATGGTTCATAATGCCAGTGAATACCGTCATATGTTTTTAATTGAGCATTACGTTCAAGTGAGTCAACAAGACCGAATCTTAATACATAAATATAATATGCAGCTAATTTATATAAATCTAAGTGTTGTGCTGCTGTTTTTTCAAATTCTTCTTGATTTTCATATGTACTTGTAATCCATGCAAACCAGTCAATAAATGGTTGAATTGTTTCTCTATATTTTGAACCTTCATTGAATTTATCCATTCCTTCTTCTTCTTTAATATCATCAGGATCTGGATATATTAATTCAAATTCTTGTTCCCAGTTAAATACTCTTTCATTTGTTATTCTACCTTGTTCATCTTTAAGGAATACTGTTGCATCAAAAGGATTACCTTCCTTATCATTATATTGCATATATGATGTAAATGGAGTATTAACATCCAATACTTCAATACGTAATACGTTTGCGTTGTTCCATACTCTATTTGATTTATGGTCTTGACCTTTTTGACCTTCAATTAATGCATTACTACCATTTTTTGTATTAATCTTTTTTAATACAAATGGATCTTTTTCATCATAAGGATCATTTGGATAATCTGAAGCTTCTCTATTTGCTGGTAATGGGAAATTATATATTGATCTTTCACCAAATACGAAGTCAGCTTTTTTATCTTCCATTAATACATATGAACCTAAGAATGTTTCTTTATTATCAGCAGATGTATCTTTATAGAATACAACAACTGGAATAGAATCAGGTGCAATTTGTATATCATAAGGGAAAGCTGTAGGACGTTCATTTAATCCAGTTTCATTATTTACAAATGTATCCTTCCATAATTTATTATCATATGTACCTCTCCAGTTAACACCAATTGAATTGTTGTTATTTGGGTCTTTGTCTTCATTTAAATTTTTATCTACATTAGATATTACTTCGTTTGTTGTAAATAATTGTGGTGCAGTTCTTAATCTAAAATCAACTTTACCATTAACATTAAATTCGGCATTATACCAAGTTTGTTGTATTAATCTTTGTAAACCACCATTATGTACACCAGAAGAGTCTGCATAGTTTGCTTGAAGAACAAATTTATTTGAAGGTATTGATGCCTTTCTTATAACTGTTCTTCCATCAGCAGATATTTCCTCATCACGTAATCTATATCTATTCTTATTAAATTTACATGCTTCTTGTCCAACACAATGTAATTCTGGAGTAACATTTTTACGTGTTGATTTATTGAACCAGAATTTCATTGAAGGTATAGGATAGTTCAATGTTGATTGACCATGTTTTCTAATCAATGCATTATAACATATAAAATCTTTTGAAGAATCATAAGGACATGTTCTTTGAATAGTAACATCAGTTTCTGATTGTTTCTTTTTACTATCTTTATCCAATAATCTTGATAGATCACCGGTAATCAAAATAGTATCTAATAATCCACAACATTTATCGTAACTCATTTTGTTACTTACATAAATATCGTTTCTTGTAATAATATCTTGTTTATTTTCAGCATCAAAAACCCAGTTATTATATGCTTCTTTATATGTTAATGGAAAATCATATACTCTTATTGTATATACTTTAACACCTGAATTAGATCCACCAATCTTAATAGGACCTGTTGTTTCAAATGAGAATGAACTTGATGATATACCTCTTTCAAGAATACCATTATTTACAATAAATATTAATTCTGATTTTTCATTATTTGATCTTGGATTAATAATGAAATGCAATTTAAGACGTTCATTTGTCTTAAAGTTTGTCTTAATACGTTCTTCACCACCAGTATCATATAATATTGCAGAGTTTGGTGTAATATCAATTCTTGCTTGATAATCAGAACCAATTCTAATTAAAACATCTTGGTCATTATTAATCTTTTCGCTTTCAAATTCAATTTCAATTGTTTTACCTCTTGTATAATCAGCTAATGGTGAACAATTGATTATTGCATATGAATCAGGTCCATAAGTTCTTAATGCACCATTTTGAGCATCCCAACCGTTAATGTTATCCCATTTAAATCCAGTAAATTCTGTTGAATATCTACCATATGTCCATGTATTTACACCTGAACCAATATTTTCTCTACCGTAAGCAGTTAATTTTAATTCATATGATGCTGTTTCATATACACTGTTTCCCTTTTCAATTTTCATTGGTATTGAAATAATTTGTTGTCCATCAATTTTCGCAACCAAATAAATTGGCTTTTTGTTTTGTGTATATAATGAAGGCATAAATGATAATGGATTTTTTGCTTCCTTAAATCTACTTATACCAACACCAGTTGTCAATACAACTGTATCTCCAAGAGTTTGTTGTAATTCCCAACTAACATTAATATCACCTTGGTTATTATTATCACTATAATAACCCCATTCTAATTTATATGGATCATATTGTACTGCACTTAAAGTAGGTAAACCTAAAATTGGTAAATCTGCAACTTCTGATGCATTAATAGATGCTTTAAAGTTAACAAAATGGTTTGCAATTGATGGAGTATCTTCTCCATTAAAATCTTTTCTTACTTCAAATGTATAGAATAATATATTACTTGTAAAAACAGTATTATTTTGTGATATACGACAATAAATTTGTAATGTATGATATATTGGGGTTTCTGATGTACTTTGTGTTAATAAATCTTTAAGACGTACACCTTGAACAGATGTCATACCAAGAAATTGTCGTTTCATAACAACAAACTGGTTTTCAACACTTAATTGTGTTGAATCATAGTGATCTGTTTCGTCATTTAAAGTCCATTTACCATCTAATACATAATAAATAGTAAATCCTGAATTAGGTCTTGTATTTAAGTTAACTACAACATTATTAACATTAAATTCAGCTTGACTAATTTTATCTGATGTGTATTCAAAATCTGCATCAATATTAAAATTAATCATAGTAATTGATACTGAAGGACTAGCTTCAGCTTCATAGTTAATTGCACTTAATTTTAATGTTACTGTATTTTCACCTTCATCAAGATACTTATAGAAATCACGAGTAATTGTTTTTTCAGATCTACTTATTCTTTCTGTTTGTGTATGAACTTTATTTGTTGCAAGATTTTTAATTTCATATGTAGCTCTAATTTCATCAGAAAGAATTGTTTCACCTTGTTTTATTTCCCATGAATATGTAATTGTCGATCCTGTTTGTTTATCGTCACCTTTAATAACATAACGCAAATCAGCATTAACAATTTCACATTTTAAATCATATTCTGATTGTTTAGGCAATTCAGCAATTTGTAAGTTTTCCCATCCAGCAAATGGTGCTCTACCTTCTTTACCAGCTTTCCATAAATTATATGCAGCTTCACTAGAAAATATTCTATATCTTGTAGTGTCTTTAAAAACATATATAGGCTTACGTAAATGCTCTTGTAAAAGATTTCTTATAGCTAAACCTGAAGGTTGTTTATTGTTTGTTGCTGACTGACCTGGTATATTTACATCTTCACCATTTATCCAGTTTACAAACTCTGTAATATTATCATTATATAAGTCCATATTTAACTTTTATATTATACTTTATTTGTTATCTTATTTAATCATGCCATGGTGTATCGTCTGTCCAAGGATATTCGTCTGCCCAATATCCATTATAGTAACATGACAATATCATTTCACCTAAAGCTCCTAAAGGCCAAATTTTAATACCTCTCAAATATATTTCAGCAATTGATTGGTCTTCAAAATATACTCTATGTAAATTTGTAATTTTTCCTTTAAAATTAGAACGTTTAATCATTATCTTGATATATCTTTTCTATTTGTATCCATTGCTATATATTGCTCAACTGAAGCATCAGGAGCAGAAACAGTAATATTTGAAGATGGTGTTACATTTGTATTATAATGGAAATTTAATGCATTTTCTAAATTAATTGTATTAACTGCTGCAATTGAACCAGCAATAATTATGCCTTTTAATCCATTATGTATAGTATATATGGAACCTTTTGATGCTTTACCATTTCTTCCATATATATCTGCAAACCCACTATTCTTTTTTTCTAATTCTGTTGTTCCTGTTGTAGGACCTACTGTTGTATATACACAGTTATCTCTAACAACACAAAATCCTGAAAATGGTTTAATATCTTCAACAGTATATTTTCCGTTAGGATTTTTAACATCACTATTAATAAAATCAAAATCTATCCAATCTTGTAAAATACTTCCATTAACAATACAATCATATCCAATACAAAATGCATTTGATTTTATTCCACGTTGACCACATTTTGTTACAATTATACTTCCTTTTGAATCATTTATTTTAACTGTACCACCATCAATACCATCTCCTAAACTTGATGTTATATATAATACTGTTTCATTTTTTGCTTCAATATCAATATTATTTTCTGATTTTATACAGTCTCCTAAATATGTTGTTGCTGAAATAAATTCAACAGTTTCATTTTTATTTTCAATTATATTAATACCTGTTTTTGAAATAACTTTTACTTTACCGTATGCTTTACCATTATATTCTTCAGGATTAAAATAAATATTAGGAACATTTAATGCAGTTGTTAAATAAGCATTATTTAATTGAATAGTACAATCTTGTTTTGGTGCAGTTATAAGTTCTATAGGTTTATCAATAACACCAGAAATCGTTATAAATTGACAATCAGTTACATATCTATCACCTGTAACTGAAATTTCAATTTCGTCAGCTTCATCAGGATGATCCATATCATATTTTGATGCATACCCAATAATTGAAGAAGATTTAACACCTAAAACAGATTTAAATGTATTAATTGACAATTCACTCATATTATTCATTGTCATATTACCGCTATTTCCTACAGTAATATGTTTTGAATAAAATCCTGGGTTTTTACTATCAAATAAATCTCCACTTAAATTATATCCATAAAAACTTCCTCTGAATAATAATATTTTACCAGTATTACCAGTACCTAATCCATCATTACCTTGGTTAACATAAACTGTACCGTCATGTACAGTAATGTTTTTGCCATGAATGCCATCATGTACACATTCACAATAAATATGAGGACCACAAATATTTGTTTCTGTACCTCTTATACAGTGTCCACCAAGATTTTTTAATGCAATATAGCCAGTTCCTTTTATTGTTAAATCATGCATAGAATATATTGCACCTGGTTGTGGCACATCTTCTACTCTTGGCTCATTTTTGTTACATAATATAATGTTCTTAGAATTTCTTGCAATATTAATAATTAAACCTTGATAACCTTTATTTTCTTCTGGTGTTTTATATGTAATAGCAGTATTATTATCAGATACAATTGTAACATTATTTAAAATAAGTTCAGTATCTCCATAAGATTTCATTAAATCTGTATCATATATGGTTGTATCTATTTCTAATTCACCATATAATATACCTGATATTGTATATGGAGTACTACTTGGTGATAATGTAATTTTACCATTTGTTGTATATTTTACACCATTAATTGTTAAGTTTGTAGATAATACTGTATCACCACCTGGAGTATCACCACCTCCATTATTTATAATGATATAATCAGGTTCACCTGTTATAAAATATAATGTATTAGCACTATATGAAGTTAATGCATCATATTCTTCTTTTGACATTACTGCATGTTTATATTCATCTTGTGAATTTACTAGTGTTTCAAGTTCATTTAATGCATTTCTTAAAGATATAATATCTGCTTTTGTAGCTGCAGCTGTTTGTCCATTATGATATGATTCTAATGTTGTAATTTTATTTTCTGCACTACTTAAACGATTTGATAAATTATCTGGTATTTCATTCATGAACGCAGATTGTAATCCACCAATACTTGAAGTATTTTGTGATATACGACTAGATAAATTATCTAATTGTTGAGCTAAATCTGTAGGTATATTACCACCAGCAGATCCATTTTCAATTGCTTGTTTTAAATCTGCAATAAGAGCAAGTAATTGACCAGTAGATGTTATTGGATCATCAATACCTTCAATTTCTACTTTATTCCAATCAATATCAATTGCATTTATAATTGGTCTAACTTTAGTAATCTTACCAGATGAATCAACTCCATATTCACCACTAGATATCTTATTACCACCAGTTTTTAAACCTGCATTAAGTATATCTTTAAATGTTACGGTTCTTCCATTATATTCTTCACTAAAATTCATAATGTGTTAAAAATATCTTTCTTTATATATAAAAATAAATATTTAAGAAACTGTTTTAACTTCCAGTTTGTGCTTCAGATGTATTATTATTTGATGCTTTCAATGAATTTTCAATCTGTTTAATGAAGTCACGAGAACCACGAACAACCATTGAACCATCTTCTGATTCTTCTTTTTCTTTTTCTTGGAATGTCTTATCACAATTCTCTTGCATTTCTTTAAATATATTCTCAAGATTAGCTGTTAAAGTATTCAATTGTGCTTGCATTTGAAGCATTGAATTTTGTAATGATGTAAGAGAAGAATAAAGAGTTCCCTTTGCAGAATTGCCTGTAATAGACATAATTAATGTATCTTGAGCCTTTTCGTTTACTGATAACATCTTTAATAATCTTCTTATATTATCAATTTCTTGCGTAATCTTTGATGTAACATAAGGATGATTATCAATATACTTTTGGTCAAAATAATATGCTGCTAATTTGTTTGTGATATCTGTTGCTCTTTCCAATGTTCTTTTATCAACTTCATCCATGTCAATTAAGAATATTGGAGTTTCAAGAGCATCATCAGTATCTTGTAAATCTGGAGACTCACTCTTTAAGAACAAATTATCTAATACAGTATCTTTATCTTGAGGATCTTCAGTTCCGTATTTTCCTTCGTAATTCATATTAGCTTATTGAATTATTTTTATTATATTGTTTAGTAAAAATAAAAAAATAATTTGTAAGCCAGAGTATAAAGCACAAAAAAGGTTACTGAAATAATCAGTAACCTTTATATTTTTCTTAAATCTTCTCCTTTAATAATATGATGTTTTTAATTTTGATCTATCATATTCATATATATCAGCAATTAAACCATTTAATGCAGCAAATATTTCTTTATATGTATAAGATTTACCACTTGAATGATATCCACCATCTGTTTTTAATATCCAATCACATTTGTCAACACCATTTTTAATATCAAATAATGTTTCAAAACCATCAGCAGTTAACATTAAAACACCTTTATTATTACGTACGAAAATAATAACATTGCTTCCACCAGTTGCAGTTTCTTTATGTTTTTTACGAAGATCTTTTAATACTTCAGGAGTAAGTTCAATATTATCTTCAACTAATTTTGTTATTGCATTTACTTTTCCATTTATACTTATAGGACATTTTTCAGTTTTAAATGCCTTTATTGCTTCTTTAGTATCTTTATATTTTGGTGTAGCATCATTAATATAATAATCATTACTTTGTAATTTATTTTCATTAATTAATGATTCTAAAATAAAATTTTTAATATCCTGCATAACTTATTAAATTTAATTATATTTAATATTTAATAAAAATAATAAAAATAAATTAAAAAAATGATAGACAAGTCATTAAATAAATTTATTTTAATTAAATAATACTTAAATTTATATATGATATATATATGTAATCATTTAAAAAATCCTAACATTGATATTGATGAAAAATATTTTAAAATTATTAATGTAACTGATTTTGATAATTCCGATGATTTAATTTTACAATCTCAAAAATATTTTAATGAATTTACAGTTACATATTATATATATAAAAACAAAATATATAATAATGAACCTTGGGTTGGATTTTGTCATTATAGACGTATACTAAAATTAAAAGATATTAATATTGAAAGAATATTAAAGAATCATGAATTACAATATTTTTATGAAATGCAATATACTTGGGAACCTGAATATAATAAACAATTATATGATTATGAATACCCAAGAATAGCAGAATTTCTGAATAATTTTTCAACTAATGATATGTTTTATAATGATATTTGTGAATATATAAATACTTGTGGAAGTGAAGAAGATAAAAAACATTTTAAAAATATATGTTCAATAAATAGTTATTATGATGCAAATTTTATTGTAAAATCAATATATATAACTACAATTGATATTTTTGAACAAATATGCGAATTTATTATAAATTATATACGTTTTATATTTGATAAATATAATATTAATTCATTAGTTGACTTTATATTGCATATTGACACAAATATGAAAAATCATCTTAAAGTTTCATCTTATACTATGATACCTGGAAATAATATGAGAATATATGCATATATTATTGAAATATTAACTGGAATGTATTGTATGAAATTTGATACATTTAAAACACATCAATATAGATTAGAAATGGGATCATGTTCATGTTATAATGATGAAGCATTTTCTACAGAAGCATAAAAAAAGCAGCTAGTTAACTAGCTGCCTTATTATTTAAGGTATTTATTTTTTACTCTACCTCTTCAAATGTTTCCTCCTTAGAGTTGTCCTTCTTTTTGTTGTCCTTCTTTGTTCCCTTACCTGGTTTTGGATCTTCAGGAGCAGGAAGTTCAGATGTACCCTTTCCAAAGAGTCCCTTAAACTGATCCTTAACACCACTGTTAATCATATCCAATGCAGGAGCAAAGTTCTGAACGAAGCTCTTAGCAAAGTCAGCACCAGTGTTCTTATCACCGTAAACGGTAACATTACCAAGCTGTACGTGTTCAAGTACCTTAGCCTGAGCCTCTGCAATACCCTTATACTGGTCAACCATCTTGTACTGAACAACAAGATCAGGATTACCACCTACAGCTGCAACCATTCGTTCAAGAGCCATAGCAGGAGCAAGTTCCTTCTGCTGGATTGCCTCAGCTTCTGCAAGCAAGCTTGCCTTCTTACCTTCAGCCTCAGCCATCAACTTATTCTTGGTACCTTCAGCTTCAGCATTCAACTTCATACGAGTTGCTTCTGCCTCAGCTTCAGCCTTTCTCAATACCTGAGCCTTGATTGCCTCAGCCTCAAGTTCTGCCTTACGCTTAATTGCCTCAGCCTCAATAACTGCCTTTTCTTTAGCCTTTTGTGCTGGAATAATTTCAGTAGCATTCAAGTTTTCCTCAGCAGCCTTTGCAGCAGCCTTGTTAACTTCCATCTGACGGTCTTGACGAGTCTTCTCGACTGACATCTCAGCTTCAACCTTTGCAGTTTCAGAAACCTTTACGGCATCTGCTTCAGCTTGACCTGCCTTTGCACGAGCCTGTGCAACTTCAATCTTTGCCATCTGTTCAGCAACACCTGCCTTCTTATCCTGTTCTGCCTTACGTTGTCTCTTATTAGATTCATATTCAGCAGCCTTTGCTTCCTTCTCCTGAGTAGCCTTAATTACTTCAGCTTCCTTCTGTTGGTTAGCTTGTGCAATACGAGTTTGCTTCTTTGCTTCCTGCTCGTTCTCAGTTGCCTCAGCATCTGCCTGAGCAGTTGCAATTGCCTTTGTCTGTTCAGCTTCTGACTTTGCCTTTGCAGACTCAGCCTCTGCCTTACGTGCAGCCACTGCTGCTACCTTCTTTGCATTTGCCTCAGCTTCCTTAGAAGCAGCCTCAGCATCTGCTGCTGATACATTTGCAACCTGCTTTGCCTTAGCTGCAGCTTTCTTTGATTCTGCATCAGCCTGAGCTTCTGCAATATTTGCTACCTTTTCAGCTTCCTGAGTTGCAATACCTGACTCACGTTCCTTTTCAGCCTCAGCCAATTGGATTTGCTTGTCTCTCTCAATACCAGCAACTTTTACTTCCTGTTCCTGACGTGTCTGATTAACAGTAACCTGCTTCTCCTTCTCAGCTGCAGCAACAGCAATTTCCTCTTCCTTCTTTGTATTAGCAATCTTTACGTTTCCTTGCTTCTTCTGTTCAGCAATATCTGCCTCAGCTTCAGCTTGCTTACGAGTTGTTGCTTTCTGACCCATGTTCTTGATATAGTTGGCATCATCAGTAATTTCTGAGATATTGATATTAGTTACATCGTAACCTATCTTAACCAACTCCTGCTCAAGATTAGTACGAACCTTTGTCAAGAACTTATCACGGTCAGCATTAATTTCCTCAATAAGCATTGTTGCCATAATAGCACGAGTCTCACCAATCAAGATTTCTGAAATCTGACCTTGGATTTCACCAGGTGTAGCACTCAAGAAACGAGTTGCGGCATTCTGTTGGATCTCCTTGTCTCGTGAAATAGCTGTAGTTAATACAACTGGCAAGTGCAACTGAATTGCCTGTGAATCAATACCATCAACTGTCGCCTTAATCTGAATAGGCTTCATTGACATCTTTTTGTAATCCTGAATGACAGGCCATACAAACGCACCGCCACCTTGGATAATCTTTGATGGTACTACAATTGTCTGCTGCTTTCCATCTTCTCCTTGAACTTGGATCTTACCGGACTTACCGAATACAACCAAAAGTTCATCAGGTGCAGAACGACGATAACGAGAAAGAATTCCCCAAACGGTTAGTACAAACAAAAGTACACCACCACCAATCAAACACAAAGTTAAAATTGTTTCGTTCATTTAATATAAAAATTTAAGTTAATAAAAAATATGTTAATTTAATTCTGTTCCAAGTTTCGATAATTTATGTTGCTCATCATAACAAGATATCTTATATGCATCATTTAATTTCTTAAAATCATCATCTTCAGATAATCCTTTCTTTAATGCCCATGTTGCAACATTTACTGAATGTTGAATTTCATCTTTAGTAACCGGAATATCAACACCATTCCATAAAAATTTAATTAATTGCGTAATTGTCATACTTCGTCAATATTAATCTTATCTAATTGTTTTTTAACGTATTTCAAATTGGAATACATTGAATAATCATACAATAGTTTTGTTCCAATTAGTGCTCCCACTGTAGCACCCAAGCCAATTACAGTATATTTTACTGGCTTACTCCATATCAGATCCTTTAATGTCATTTTCTAAATGCTTAATAAAAATATTGTTACCCTCTTTTTCTAATGTTACTTCTGTACCGGGTTCCAATTCATCTCCTGTATAAAATGCTGTTACATTTGTTGTACCTGCAGGTGTATGTGCTTGAACTGAATAAGAACCATTTCCTAAATTAATATAGATTGTTCCTTTTGAATTATCAATTAAATCTTCAGGATCTTTTGTAGAATTATTTGCTTTCATTGCTAACTTATAAGCATAGAATAATGCAATCATTACAATTATACCAATAACAATAGCCCATACAAAATCTCCAAAACTAAATTGTACTTTTCCATCAACAATATTTACTGTATCAGTATGTGCACGTGCAAATAAATATGAACTAAAGCCTACTAAAAAATGCAATGCGCCTTTGAAAGAAAAAGCACTTGATGTATCAAAATCACTATCACCATCAAAGTCAACATCTAAATCTATATCACCAGCAAATAATGAAATTGCTAACTTTACTACAAATAAAGATATAACTGTAATAAATAAAATAGTATACCACGCCATAATAAATCTTCATTAATTAAATTGTTTTTCAATTTCGCGCAAACGAATTTCAATAGATTTCTTAATCAAATCTTTTACATCATCTGAATATTTTTTATAATTAACACCAGCACCATCCCAATCATTATATATAATTCCAATGCTTGTATTAATATTTTTTAAATCTTTTTCTAATTTGATTAATTCATCATGTTCATGAATTAACTTTTGTGCGTTTACAAAAAAATTCTTTTCCATATTTTTAAATCATTTGATGATTATAAAATAGAATTTACTGAGAATTATTCAAATTTTCGGAAAGATATTTTTCAATAAGTTTATTTCTATCTTCAAGCATATTTGCAAACATATCTCCGTATGTATGATCTAACGTTTCATATTTGCTACATTGTGCACCGCTTTCCCAAATAAAACCTAATAGGCATTTTGAACCATCACGTCCCAATTCAATATATTTTTTATTACGATCATATTCATGCATTAATTTACGAATATCATCAAAATTCTTTGGACGTTTAACATCTAAATCTAATCTTTGATTTTTCATTATTTAATAAGGTTTAAATCCGACTCTAATAAACATTTACAATGTGTGTACATTTGATAACAACAGAACTTAATATGATCTGTATCTGATGCATCAGTTGAATGCATTTCATCATACCATTTCTTGAAATTATTATGAGCATATTTAGTCAATAAATCATTATGAAGATTTGACTTATAATTTGCAAAATGAACATCATTATTAATAAATGCATAAATATACTCCATATTTGAAATCATCTGACGAACATCAGAAGTATTCATATTATCTTCAGGCAATACAACTTGAAGTTTATTATAACATTCATCCCAAAATTCTGGAGTATGCAAAAGATGATCTATACGAAGAATATCAATAACGATTCTTCCATCTTCAGTTTCACGCCCTGCTTTCTTTAAGGTCTTTTCATCAATGTCGAACTTTTTACAAATCTCATCCTTGCGATCTTGCGATAAGTTCTTAAACCATTGTTTATTTCTAAAATTATCTGCCATTTTAATTAAGGGATTAAAGTCATATCATCAATATGAAGATAATCAATTTCAAAATTATCTCTATCTGTAATATATGACTTGTAAACATTCTGATAATTTTCTGCAAGCCATTTTTGAAATTCATTAGTCAAATTAAAATTTTCATCATAGATATCTCTCTTAGGATGATTAGTCTTAAAATGATACTCTGAATATTCAGGATCATAATATTGTCCTGTCTTAATTTCAACTATATTCATTTGTTATAAAATTTTGCAAAAAACTTATTATAATTATTCATCTCAGAACTCTCATTTAGAGTTTTTGTTTGTGGTGTTGGATATCCTTCAGGAAACATCCCACCAGTTTCAATATCAAATCCCATTTTCCTCCTTTTCAAATATTTCTGATTTGTCTGCATTCGGAATGAAAAACTCATTACCCATATAACTTTGAATACCTATAATTCTTTCATTATCAATAATTACTCGAATTGGTTTTCCAACAACATCATTCAATGCTTTAACTCCAACAACCTTAAGAACCTTTGTAATATAATAACCTGCATAATTTGTTGGATCTCCGTTTTCAAAATTCTTACGAATATATGGTTCATTTTCATGAGCTAATGACCAACCACCGAGGCAAGTCTTACCACCATTGTCTAAGCTAATCCAAATATCGAGAGTCAAACAACAATGATCTTCAATATAAAGTTTAGCATCTTCAATAACTCCGTATTCCTTTGTAAACATATTAATCTTCAAATTCGTTTTCTACATCATAATCAGTTGCAACAGAATCACAAAACTCATCAATTTGGTCAGCAGTAAAATAATTTGATACTTCCTGTAGTACAGTTTCATCTCCGAGGATCTCCCTCAACTTTTCAAATTTTTCCCAATATTCCATATTCTTAATCTTCTACAAGGTGAATAAATGATAAATCTCGATATTCATAGGGTTTTTTACATTCCTCAATGTACATATTGATTATCTCTACAGTTGCAACAACATTGTTACCACCCTTAACATAAGTACCTCTCCAAGTAGCATGAGTAAAATTAAAATTCTCATCAATTGAAAATTCTTCTTGAGTCAAATCCCACTGAATACCGCGAGCCTTGTCATAAAGCTTAGTACAAATTTCGCGGCGCTTTGCCTCTTCATCGACAATTTTCTTCATACTACTTTGATTAATAAAGGAAAATAAAAAAGAATAAAAGAAAATAAAACAGCTTTCGTTGTGTAATAACAAATAAAAGAAGATGGGAATTAACCCACCTTGACAAACTGTCCCTTTTCATTTCGTGGACGCTTTGGAGCTTCCATTACCAAGTCGAACTCCGTCTCAGTTCCGCGGTACTTACGACCGTCAAGATTATATTTCTCAACTGAACCCTCAAATACAGGAGCTACAGCCTTACTTGAGAAACCGATAATTCGGGAACGGTGGTTAACCTTGACAAGCAGCTTACCGTCAGCAGTAACACAGATGAACTTTACAGGGTTACCCAACTTAGTTGTTGCAGTTTTACCGGCCTTGAACTCGTTCAGATTGAAATAATTGTTTGTCTTCATAATTTTCAAATTTTGTTTGTTATTTTATTAATTACAAATATAATATAGTAAAAGCTGGAATTATTTCAAATTCCAGCTTAATTTTTTTAATAATATTTAGAAATTTATTTAAATTTTTCGTTAGCATATTCAACAAATTTCTTCATCCATTCTTCATCTATTGAAACTAATCTTTCAATTCTATATTGTCCGTAATCACCAAGAGCTAAATAATCACCACAAAAAGGTCCATATTGAATATATGTTTCTGTTAATTTTTGTGACCAATTTGATATTTGTAATCCAAAATGATTTTTATCTATAAATACAAATTTATTATTTTTATCATAATCAGTCATTTCCCATTCTTCAGCATCAGATCTATGTTTATTTGAAATATTAGATACTTTTCCAATTCTATAGTTTAATTTTGAATGATTAAATATATATAATTTATCACCTTTTTTTAATTTATCCCATAAAGTATAATCAAATTCTTTAATTTCTTTTTTATTTTCTTTAACAAAACTTTCAATTAAATTGTTTAATTGACTTAACTTTATTCCTTCATTAATATATGTTACTATGTTCTTCATAAATAATTAATATCTATTTGTAACTATTATTGTGTCTTTATTATTCTTGAATTTTTCTTTTACTTTATCAAGACCTAATTGCATATCATCAATAACTTTTTCAGGTATATGTTCTTTACGACGATCTTTACAAATTTCTTTAGGAGTATCAATAATGATTATTTGAACATTAGCATTAGCTTTCTTTAATTTATCATAATAATTTTGTACTCTTCCTGCTTTAATATTTGTATTATCAATAACAAAATCTCTTCTATCTTTAATTGCTTTATCAATTCGTTCTAAACAAATTCTTGTAACTTCCTTTTCTTGTTCTGAATTACCAATTGCTTTATGGTTGTCATCCTTCATTATACCAAGTTCAACTCTAATTGAATCTTGGTTTATAATTTCGATATTCTTTGGAAGTTCTTCTTTAATATATGTTGACTTACCTGAACCTGGAAGCCCGCACATAATCCAAACATTAAATGGATTTTGTTTTTCAAATATATAAGCTATTAATGATTTCATTTTTCTAATTCAAATCTTGTTCCTAAAGCTTGATTCATTGGTGCAAAAGATCCAGTCATTTTAAGACGACGTCCTTTATACATAATTACAATACCTTCTGCTGCATTATATTTATCACCAAGAGCTTTAAGTCTATTTAATGATTTTTCTAATGTTGCCTTTGCTTTAACTGAATCTGATTTTTCAACTTCTTCAACAGTTGCTTCTAAATCTGCTTTAAGAGATTTAATAATTGAATCTTTTGCACCTGAATTAACAAAGCCATCTAATAAATCAATTAATTCATTTCCAATTGCTAAGAAAAGATTATCCATAGGTTCCATAATCTTACCTACAACTTCTTTTCTTAAATCTTTATCAAGTAATGCAATTTCATCTTTATGTTCAGGATAACGTTTTTTCAATTCTGTTGCTTTAACTGATTTGTCATCATTACACATTCTATTGAATATGTCGTCATCATCTTTACACCAATCAGGAGCAAATTTCTTATATCTTACTTTTTTCCATTCTTCAATTGAAACATCAGGTTTTAAACCTTCATCTTCCCAAAGCTTAGATATTGCTTTTGTAAACTTTTCAGCAAATTTAATACCTTCTTCTGCTGATTTAATTACAAGATTAGGACGTGGCTTTGCAGCATCAATACCTTCTGCTGCTTTATATATATCATCAACATGTCCTTCAACATCTTCAACTTCTTTATATTTACCATCAACTAATTCATATATTTTATAACCATGAAATGCTACTCTATCTGTTGCATAAGGCATAACATTTGTTTTACCAGCAATAATACATTCACAATTAATTAATTTACGATGAGTTGAATCTGGATTAAAGAAATCTTTACCAAGTTTATTGAATATCTTAGTAATGATTTCGCCTGATTGTACGAATACTTTTTTCTGATGCTCACGTTCACCCCATTTTTCTACCATGTCATCAATAGACATACCACCTTTTTCTGAATTTAAATTACCAATATTACGAACAAACACAACTTCTCCTTTGTCGTTCATTGTAGCCATAATATTAAATCCATCAAGTTTTTCTTTAAGGTTTTCAATTTTACCTTTGAATAATGAATCCACCAAATCAATTAAATCATTGGCAGTGAAATCTGTATAATCAAATGGATGTGCCATGTGGCCTGCTTGACCACCTTCAAAAAGCATTATATATCTTTGTAAATCTAACATAATTAACTAATTCTTGATTTAATTTCTGATAATTTAGTTTTTGGTGGAAAAGTTATTTTTGCTTTTTCTAATCTTTCATCAGTATGTTCGCTATATGTCTTTCCTTTATTTAAATAATCGCTAAGTGTGTCTGCATCATTCATTAAGTCTCCATCATAAGGTTCTTCTTCTTTTGAAATACCATGTCCATTACCTCTACCTCCACCTATAATAGTATTCAAATAAAATTTTTGTGCTGATGCATGACCTTGGTCATACCCTAATGTATACCAAGCGTAATTTCTAAATACAACGATATCTTTAGACTTATCGTCAGGATAACATACTAATGAATATTTCATTTTAGGATCTAACCTATGAGCCCATCGGTCTTTAATTTTTATCCACCCAAAAGACCAACCTTTACAATCAGAAAAAACAATTTTTTTACTTTCTGTTATATATTCATTAATATTCTTCATACAATATTAAATTATTTTTGCAATGTTTGTGCAATACAAAATGATATATCTGCTGCATTCAAATTCTTCATATCAACACATTCTTCCCAACCAAAATGTTTAACTATTTTTACTAAATCATTTTGATTAAGTTCTTTCATATAATCAAATAAGAATTGCCCAGCAGCAAACCAAACTTCTTTATCTTTACCAGTATATTTTTCTTCGTCAGAATCCCATTTACAATCAGGATGTTCACTTGATAACTGATTGATAATTGTTTGTATCATTTCAACACAACCTGCACCAGTTGTTTTCTTTTCTTCATTTATATATTCATTAATTGACTTCATCCTTTTAAATCATTTGTATTTATAAATTTCTGTACTTGTTCTAAACTGAAATTATTACGTCCTATAATCATTTCAATATATGCAGCAAATTCAGCTGTGCATCTATCATCATCTAAACATTGGTCAAGATAATCATTAATATCTCCAGCGGATAATGAATCAACTTTGTCTTTTACAAACTTATAAAATTGACCATTCTTATCCCACATATCTTTAGTTATTTTACCAATTTCTTGTTGTGTAAAATACTTATTTAATTCTTCACTAATAAATTGTTTAATGCCTTTCATAATTATGCTATTTCATCTTTTTCTATTAAAGCTTTTGCTAATGTTGAATATCTGAAAATTTCTCTGCCTCCCGTTTTCTTATCATATTCAATATCATCTTGTATTAATTTGATATATCTTTTAATACCATCTTCAATTTTAGATGTATTTTTTTCTAAATATTCATCTAATTCAACAAGTGATGGATCATTATCGAAAAATGATTCTATTTTTGTTCTGTTTATATCAGGTTCAGCATATGCATAATGACTTCTTGACATTATTACATTCCATTTATCATCACCTACACATTTAACAACTGATAATATATTAATGATATTCCATCTTCCTGATGGATGATCATCTTTTTTATGTTGAAGATTAGGACCATCTTCAGTTGCAATTAAATAGAATTTTCCTGGTTCAGCTTCAGATGCTTTAATATGTTTACAACTATTTAATCCCTTAATTAATATAGTATATAATGAGTTTTCAATTGTAGTCCATAAATTATTTTGTGTAAATGCATTATACAATGCCCATGCTTTGAATAATAAATGAGCACCTTTAAACTCATCACAAAATTCTTTATATGCTTTATTTTTACAAAGTCTTTCGGCTTCTTTCTTTGCTTCAGCTTCTTCCTTTTGTTTTCTTTTGAAAATTTCTTTACCTTTATTATATAATTCTTCAATTGTAGAATCTTTCATTATTGCATCAAATGCTTTTTGATACTTTTCACCATGCTTCTTATAAGCTGACTCACTAGATCTTGCTGATGAATAATTATCAAAATAATAATCTTTTACAATTATCTTTGAACCTTCACCAGTTAATACAGAATATCCACCTAATCTTTCAGGATCTCCTAATGCTTTATATATTGCATAAGCTTGGTCTTCTTCACTTTCTAAACCTTCAATATTCTTTTTTAATAAAGCAATAGATTGTTTAACAGTATAATATTTTGCTGAATGAGCTTCAGTAAGTATTCTATTTCTTATATCGGAAATTTCTTGAGAATATTCATTTAGAGATATCATGATTTTCTGTTATATATGTTTTTAAATCGTTTGTATAGTTTCTAATATAATTACTAAATACTTTACTTTCTTTAATAAGTCCTTGAAGTTGTCCTTTGAATTTATCGAATGCTTCAACAAATTCATCAAACATTTTACCTACTCCTTTTGGCATTATTTTTTCAAATGCTGACTTATCTTTATTCAATATTGCTTTACGAACATCTGTACCTGAAACACCTGCAGTACGCCCTTTACCAATATTTACTTTAAGTTTACCTTTTAATAAGTTAGGAATCTTTTTACCACTTTGCCATGCATCATCAAGTTCGTCATATTTATCAATGTTTTCAGCATATGCATCAGCTCTATCATCACCACACATTAAAAATTGTGGTTCATATTGGTCAGCATTATCTGTCATAAACTTATTGAATTGTATGAGAGCATCAAACATATTAATAACAGGAATAACATCAATAATATTCTTATTGTTCTTTTTGACAATTTCTAATTCCTTTTCGATTAATTCATTTGTAAAAGGACGTTTAAGAAGTTCTTTTTCTTGTGTTGTTAAATCACCTTCTGGATTATCAATATAATTTGCAACTGTCTTAACAGAATCTGCTTTAATTACTCTACCACCAACCTTGAAACCTTTAAGAGTTTCAGGCATCTTACCTGATGAATTAATTCTATACACTATACAAGGACCGTCACCTTCATTAATCATATTCAAATGACCTTGTGTAAATGGTTGGAAACGTCCAATTGTCATATTTAGCTTTTCCATATTTAATTCTTCTTAATATAAATTTTACCTGTACGACCTTGTGAGGATGTTGTTGAATCTAATCCACCAAATCTAATATAACTTAATATTTTATCAAAGTTTAATAATTCAGAATTATCATCTTGGCAATTCTTTACACAAAAATAAAAACCATTCTTATCTGATTCATTATCAATATTCTTATCTACAAGAACAGCAAAGAAATAATCAAATCCTTCTATTTGTGAATAAAGATATAATTGTATGCAACCAACTAAATTGAATACATCATTTGAACTATTAAATTCATTATTCTTTGATATTGATTTAGCAATATTCAATGCTGCTTTATATAATTTATCTTTTGTCTTTAATTCATTCTTTGCATCATTTTCATTTGTTATAAAATTATATTGGAAACATAAAGCATCAACAATTCCATTTGTTACTTCTTCAATACTTAATCCTTTATCTTTTATAACATTATTTAATTCTTGTACACCATCTTTATTTTGAAAATACTTAAGTTTATCAGCTTCACTATTTGATGTTTCAATATTAAATACATTATTATTTAAGTAATAGTAAACAGCCCATGCATTACGAATCTTACCACGTTGACCTGCAGCATGTCCACCACTACCTGAGCTTTTACCTTTTAATGTTGAAGCTTTAACTTCCATTTCTTCATCATTATGAATTGTTACATCACCTGTCTTTTTTGAATTAGCTTCTTTAATTATAAATTTCAATAACAATTCACAAGGACCTGCATTTGCAGATTTAGAATTTGTCCATGTTGCAATAGTCTTTGCTTCTTCAGAAAATTCTGAGCAATAATCTTTAAAGATATTTCCTGTTTCTTTAATATCATCAATTGATACAACACCATCATTTTTAACAATGTTTGTTAATATATCCAAATGATCTTCTTCTGAAAATAAATTAACAAATTGTTTAACTGCAGAATTTTTTCTTCCCCAGTTTAATTCTGATATTCCGTGTTTATCAAAGAATCCTGTATAATCATCTTCTTTAATACCTGATTTTGATGCATGACGTTTTAATAATTTAATATATTCATCAACATTTTCATCAGATATATATTGTTCTAATTTCTTTATACTTTCTTTTGATAATGATTCAAAAAAGTATTCATTAAAGTGTTTCATTATTTATTTTCTTTCTTTTTATCTTCTTTAATTGGAATTGCAGGTATAGGAACAATATTCAATGCAGGAACATTTACTTGTACACCCTTTATATCTTCCATATTCTTTGGTGGATTTGATTCCCCAAAATTTTCTTTATAATATTTATCTAAATCAATACTATCTTTTGAAATATATGGGATTGGAACAATTGTTAAAAGAGGTACTTTAAGCTGTGCTGTCTTTCCATTAGCATCAGTAAATTTTATTTTACCATCAGATTCAACAATGTTTGGATGATCAAACTTAGGATATTCTTTAATTAAATCTTCAAGAAAATCTTTAGTAAATACTCCAGGTAATTGTTCTAATTTTTGAACATGATCATTCATTAATTCATCAACAGTCATATCTGTTGCATCAACTACTCTTACAGTGTTTGGTAATATAAACTTACCAATTTTTTCTCTAAGTTTATTAAACATATTTAATTTAAATTTATTTATTCATCCCAAGCTTTGATTACTTTAAGATTTTTTATATTCAAGTCACGAGCAGCAATTACATTCTTTTTATCATCATCAACAAATACCACTCTATCATATTCTTTACAAAGTTTTCTAAGAACATTTGCTTTCTTTTCAGCATCATCCTTCCCAGGATAACTTCTTATATCATCATTAACTGCATGTGAAAATGTTTTCTTAAATGAATCTCCTAATTCTTTAAGAGCACCATCTTTATCTCTAAATTTTAAGAAATCTGTAATTGCCTTTTTAACTGTATCTTCACAAGAACGAGCAGTCAAAAAACAAAAATCATACCCAGCTTGAATATAGTCATCCATTATTTTCAAGTTCTTAATTAATGGTGTACCAGAAATAATAGAATTATATACTTTAACTGGATTTCTAAAATCTCTATAATCAAACCATGATCTCTTATCTGGGTCTCCTGCATCAGGATCTTTTGCAAATTCATCAGTAGATAATGCTACTTCTTGTTTCCCAGGTTCTTTCTTATAAACTGATATTTGTGATGGATCTACTTTTAATATTGTATCATCAATATCAAATACAATTAATCCTTTAACAGAATTAGGAAGATCCTTTATCTTTTCATTTATATATACAATTAAAGATTTCATATTATTTAATGTTTATTTGCAAAGTATGCTTTTAATGCATTTTCAGCTTTTTCTCTTGTTTCATATTTAGCTTTCCAATATCCTCTTTTAGGAGTATTTGTTCCTTTACCGGCATGTCCTTTGATTCTCCAATAGTCTCCTACTTTTACAATAACGTCATGCAATTGTTCTGTTAAATATTTAGAAAAGTCTTTCATGCTAATTCAAAATGATTTTCAGGTTGATAGTATTCTGCAAAATATATTGGTCTTGCATTTCCATTACGTTCTTTGAAGACATCTAAATCTCCATATTGTGATATAAGATTTTGAAGTAATCTTATAAGCTCTGATGCTTTTACGCCTCTATCCATAAGCAAAAGAGTATTTTATTTATATATAAAAATAAAATTTTATAAATCAAAAAAGGTGGCAAAAGCCACCTTTGTTACACAATATCTCGAGGATATATTACTTGTGCTCTCACTAAACATTTCTTATCAGGCAATTTATAATCAACCATTTTCTGGAAATGACGTCTTGTTCTACGGCAATGTCTTTTTGCCCAAGTATCAATTGTGGCTCCCAATGAATCGTTTTTCAATTGAAACTTCCAACGCTTATACTTTTGTTTTTCAATTACTTTCTTTTCATAATCATTCAAAGGAGTTGATGAATTAATACGATACATATTGTTCTTGCCTGCATATTGTGGTATATATCCAGTTTCTGCACTGGAGAATCTACCAATTGATACTGCAGTTCCTAAACGCTTCTTGTAATGTTTTGCTTCTTGCTTACGACGATAATCAAGACCTCTCATTTCTTTACTTTCTTTAATTTAATTGTACTTGCATTCTGTATTGTCTGATAATATTTTCCATCTATATCTTTTCCATAACATGAAGAATGGCCAGTAATAACTTTCATTCCTTTTAAATCAGGAAACATTTTATAGAATCTCTTCCAAGCTGTCTTACGTTTAAGCTTTGGAACTCTAATCATTGAACTATATGCCCAGCTTTGTCCTTTACCAACAAAACTCATATCATTATCTTTTTGAGCTTTAGGTTTCTTGTAACTGTAAGAATGACTCTGAACGTAATAATCAATATTATCCAGCATTTTTTGAGAATATGCCAATTTATCTCTTACATATTTTTCATCTTTACAATGTTCAAGCCAACCAACTTTAAAATAGCTTCGTTCACCATCAAGCCAATTTTGACAATGTCTTATTTCGGCTTCCCAGTTATTTTTGAACTGCCTTCTAAAAGCAGCATTATGTTCTTCAATTGAATTATATCTTTTCATAATAATTATTTTATAACTTCAACAAATGTATCATAACCACTGTATTCAAAGTTGTGGCGAAGTTTAACTTTATCTCCAATACGTACGCTATAATACCAAGGGCAACGACGCTGAGCAACATAATGCCCATTATAATCATAATAATAAACTCGACGTTTACCACCCTTTTGATTAACAGTAGTTATATATTCAACTGGCTTATGAAATTTTAAAATTACTGAATCTTTATCAAATGGATTAAATCGTACCTTCCAGTAATATTCAGCATTCTCTTTCAATATGTAATCTGGTTTTTGGTCAAAAAGATTACAAGAGGTAAATAATACGAGTGAAATTAAAATTAATACGAAATATTTTTTCATTGTCTTTATATTTTTTACAAATAATATATAGTAAATCCCAACAGTTTATTCAAACCATTGGGATAAAATTTATATAATATTTTATTTCGGTGTTACTCCAGGAAGTCCTACAATTTTTCGAGCAGTATCATTAATCATTAAATGTTGATGCGTTGGATACATTTCAAGCATATCTGACAGATTATCATTATATACATCAAATAATTTGAAGTTTGTTAATGTTCCATATAAATTACTAATCCATACATCAGATTTCTTTGTAGTTGAATATTCAATATTATATTTACTTACGTGACTTGAAATTGGATTATCCATATCAAACCAATAATGATTATTCTGAAGTTTATATAATGGAATGTTTTGATTGAATGTATATTTATATGCATTAAAATCAATCAAATTCATACATTTACTGAATCTTAAAATCACTAAATAATTTTCATTAAGATATAAATCAATTGTATTTTCTGGATCTACATCTATATATAATTTTGCAATATTGATGTCTTGCTTTATTTTAATATTAATGTTTCCAATATGAACAATTGTACCTTCATAATCACCAATTAATGGATTAATAATAAATGAACAAGTACATTCTTCTCCACAGAATTGTTTCTGATATATTACTTTTGACTCAATATTATTTGTCATAAAGTTATATTTAGAATCTGATATTAATGTTCCTCTATAATAAAGATTATTGTCTTCAATTGAAATAGTATCACATGTCATATACTTTCTTGTTGCATCTGATTCATATACATTATACAAATTATTTGCTGCATATACAGGTGCTGTATTGCTTGCTTCACCAGAATCATATGTTGCATTATCATCATCTCCAAACAAATCTTCATATTTGTTTTTAACAAGAGTATTGACCATTGTTTCTGTATCACCCAATTCAACTGAATCCTTTTCTTGATATTTAGACAACATTACTTTGAATGTTGTTGCTTGCCACATCAAAGAACCATTCTTTTCTTCATATGCTCCATTTACCATCCACATACGTTTCATCATAGGAACATATATGAAGTCACCTTCCATAGGTTGAGCATTAATACCAAATGCTGTTGCAAATGATTGCTTTGTTATTTCAGGTTCCCAGTCATTTTGGAAGTCCATACCCCATTCTGCAAATTCTGGTTTTGATGATGGCATAACTCCATCTTGAATAACCATTTTAATCTGCTTAACAGAATCAACATTCATTAATGTATATTCTTTGAATGTCAAGTCTTTTGAATTTGCTTCAGGTTTTAATTTGAAATAATAAATAGGTATGCCTACAATATTTGAAACATTTTCTGCTAATGCTTGTTGTAATTGTAAAGCACTATCCATGTTTGCATAAGGATCATAAGTATTTGAACTTGTTTCTGTATTAAAATTAAATCCTTGTGCTAACTGAACATTATAGTCAGCATTATCTCCATCAATTGTTACACTGCATACTGGACCATTTACTTTAATCTTTAAATAAAAATCAGAATCAAGTTCAATAGTGTTTGCTAAACAATCATCATATGACATATAGCAAGACCAACATAAACCATCAATACTATAACTATATTGTAATTCTGATGTACTATAAGGATTACAGTTGTTATTGATAGTGATCTTACTTATGTCATTTAATGCGTAAGTTAATATAACTTCCTGTGGTGGATTACAACCACCTAAACAATTATAATTATTAAAATCCATATTTATCCTTGATATGTAATCGTTACTGAATTTGCATTATAACAGTAATCATATAATTTTTTCCAGCATTCCCAAGAATTTTCAAGTTTACCATTTCTATAATTGCCTGTTATCAAACAACCTTCTGACCATGCTACACTTGTTCCTTGGTGTATTCTTATACCTGCTCGACCTTTTGTATTCAATACTAATGGGACGTAGCCTTTTGAATATATAGCAAATCTTCTTAAAGGATCTCCTGATTTTCCTTTTTTAATCCAATCAGCTCTACCTGTCATTGTACATCCTTTTTCTCTTCTAAATGCAACTGGATATGTTCCTGGAGTCAATAAACTTCGTTCTCCTGTGTCAAACCAATATTGTCCATTAACATATAATTTGCCATAAGCTGCTGAACGTCCGCCATGTGTAAATCTTTGTCCACGAACAACAGTTATTCTAACATCACTTGTTGTACCACCTTGAGGAGGTTCAAACCCTACATTATCAAATGAAAATGTATCATCAAGACCAATTGACGTCATATCCATTTTGAACTCAGTATGAGCAAGTATTCCTCTTAATATACTTTCGTGAGTATAATGTTGTTTCTTTTCATTATCAAAAAATATCTCGGCCTTCTTTTCTACCTTTTCATTCATAATTAATATTGTCCAAAATACCAATTTGCTTCTGCTTGTCTTCTTTTAATAAGACCTGGGTATTTTTTACCTTGTACATCAGATAAATGAGCCCATGTATTCTTTATAGCAGGATCATTTGGATTTTTTGCTATCATTTTACAAATACTTTTATTCAAAAAACCAGGACCAAAATTATAGCATCCACTTGCTATAGCATCCTTTTGATTTTGATTTAGTTTTACACTATTTCGTTGAGCCCATGCATCAATTTTATTTGATGTTGATTTTGCGTGTATTTTAAACAAATTTTCAAGTTCTTGTTGAGTCCATGAAGATTTTATTGTGTCCATGAATTTCTGACTTACTGGATGATACAATATTCCATATCCGTACGTCTTATGACCTTTTGCATCTCCTAAATCATATCCATTCAAATCTTTAGAAGTCATTGTATATCCAAACTGATGACCTGTTTCATATTGACAGATAAACGATAACATACCTGCACTAAGTCCAGTTTCTCCCGGATCACCTCCTGATAATCCACTCGAACCAACAGAAAAGCCATCTCCAGTTGACATATCATCAATCGAAAATGGTCTTGTAAATTCAATAGGATCGTCTACTAAATAATTTCGATATTCAATCTCATTATTTGTATCTCCCATGTCATATCCCATATCCTCTATAGTTAATTTATATAAATTAATTATCGTATGAGATAACTCTTTTACATAAATCTCTGATTCGTCAAGCATTTATATATTATTGTGTATTATTGTCTAATTCTATTGGTTCTATTGACGGACCTTGTAAATTTATCCACATTGATAATTGTACAGCATCTTGCCCAATAATATTTGGCATGTCTGCGTCTACCCATAATTGTTCTGTAAATAATGGAGTTTGCCATTCAATAACAAGCATACCCATCATCTTATTGTTATCATCATATAATGTATTGTAGAATGCTGCAGTCGTACGATTATCTCTTAATAATGAGAACAATTGAGGATTTTCATTTTCCATTTGTTCCATGTCAGTATAAAGTTTCTGATGTTTACCTGTACGTTTTACATCTCCTACAATCTTTGCCATTGTGCTAAATGGTAAACCAACAATTTTTGTACCAATCTGTTCTAATCCTTTATCAAACCATTCAAATGTACATGTATATTTAGCAAATGGTGAACCAGCTAAATTCTTATATGAATTATGGAACTCGATAATAAATGCTCTTACAGCATGAGTCTTATTCATTATATCTTTTAATTTTTCAATTATACTTTCTGCTACTTCAATTCGTTTTTCTACTTGACGGTCATGTATTTCCGCATTTGCAGTATCTTTATTCATTATATATGAAAGTAATCTTTCATTTTGTGAACTTATTGCTTTTATCAATTCTGTATTTTGTTTTGCAATGTTCTGTGAAAGCATTTCAAGTTGTGAAGAATTAGTAGAAGACATTTCCTGTAGCTGATTAGCTACAGTTCCTGTAAGTTTATGCGCAATAACATCCATGCCACCCTTAACACCATCAGTAATCTTGCTTGCAACTAATTTAACACAAATATAAATTAGTCCCATGCCAGCAGCTATTAAAAGACTCCACCAACCATACTTTCCTATTATTTCAAAGAGAGTACTTAAATCCATTTTTATATCATATAAGACTATATATTTTTTATTTATATAAAAATAAACTTTTTAACATTTTACATATATTATTAATAAGTATCAAATATACAACTTATTTTATGAAACTATGTGTATAGTTATGATAATCAAAAATAAAAGGAACGTTAATCACGTTCCTTTCTAACCCATATTAGAAATTCATTCCTATTTTCGTGTTCATCAATTGAAATATAATCAGGTGTAATATCTGTTCCTTCAATTTCTTGTCCAACACAAATTATTGGACCACCTACTGGATCTATCATTGTTATCTTACCTTCATTACGATAAAGTTTCTGAATTTTATATGGTAAGCATAATTGATAAATTGTATTTTCAGAATTTCCGTTTTGTACTAATCTTAAATAATTATCAATATTATCACGAGTATATAATTCAATTGTCTTGTTCTTGAATATTACATCATTATGAACAATTTCCCATATAGTCTTAAATAATTCATCATAAGAACCTGAATTATCAATTATGTAATTATAATCTTCAATATCATCAAGTTCATGTTCTGCAATATTATCTAACTGCTGAACTGAATTACGATTAATTGTTATTGTAATACCGTTATTCTCATAAATATAATTAAGTTCATGATTAAATCTATTATCAGTTATAATAACATATTTAAGATTAGGATTACGATGTTGTTCTTCTCGTATCTTATTACGAACAATATTAACAAAAATTTGTTTATTTACATTTTGTTGTAATACATAAGTACCTACATAAACTAATATTTCTCTCAATGACATCCAATATTTAATATCATTTGTATTAGAATATCCCGAAAGATTATAATAGTAATCATCAGCTGTTACAAGATGTTCTTCATCAGGTTTTATTTCTGTATATTGAAATTTATCATTAAGACAGATCCAAGCATTTGATTTGTTTTGATAAAATCTTTGTACAGGAATACCAAATATAGTTGAACATATTTCTTTCAATTGGTCAGCATATGCAATACATAATACTGAAGAATCCTTATCTAATTGTGAAGGAGGAAATGTTGCAGATTGTGTAGGATTTGTATATCGTGAGAAATAATATTCTTTACATTCATCTAAAGTTTCCCAGTCTTTAGATAATATTGTCTTAAGCATCTTTGCAACAGTATCTTTACCAGATCCTGCTAAACCATTAAGACCAATGTATAAAAGTTTATTCATCAAAAAATATATGCATATATTTATCTAATTATATAAAAATAGACAATATATGCATATAGTTAAAATATATTAAAAAATATTTAAGCTGCTTCTTGCATTGATACACTAAACATAGTATCTGACCAGTTATTTGTTCTCATTATTTTAATATGTTCAGCTTCAGTTAAGAATGGGTTTGAAATTTTACCTTCAGTTAATTCAGGTCTATATTGAAATTTATTCCCATTACCACTATATGTTGTTACATCATTTTGATAACCTTCATCAATTGTTTTTTCACTTCCTTGTCCAGTAGTTTGAACACCAGTACCTGCTCCATAAAATTGATTTAAATCATGATGAGCAAAATGTTGATATATAGTTGCAGCACCTTTTGTGTACATACGACTTATTTCAGTCAAATCACGAGGACGGGCATGTTTTAATGTTATTGATACTTTTAATTCTGACGGGAAATCATCAATACCTAATGGACCACTATGTGTTACTGTTGCATTTGTCAATATCAAATTACCCATAGCTAAAATAGGATTACGAGGGTTTCCAATTGTTACGTGCCATAATCCAACGTCATCACCGCTTAATAATGATTGCCATGCATATAAAGTTGGTCTTCCTAAAGCATTTTTAAGATATCCCTTTGCTGCTTCAGTAAATGCAGTTGTTGAATTTAAGCTTCTTATTTTTTCTGCTAATGCTGAACCAGCTTCACTTAATCCATTTCCTTTAGCTAAATTCATTGCTTGTCCAATAAGGTTATTAAATGTTGAACCAATCTTACCTAATATATCTTGGAAATTAATACCACCATCTATTAATGATGAAAAGAATCCACCAAGCTTATCGAAAGCATTATCAATAAATGCACTTGTTTTATTAAATGGACCCATATCTTGTGGTGGACCAATTAATTTTCTATCACCACCCCAGAATTTACCACGTCTATATGTTACTTCCAATATATTACCAATTAAATCTGTTAATGCAGAACGTGGATTAATATTGTCATAAGCACGTAATTGATATGAAAAGTTCAATGTAAATTCATGTGAGAACTCTAATTTACCTTCATATATATTTGTTGATTGAACAGTATTCGTTGGCGTATATACTTTATTATTATCATAGTTTCTTAAAAGACCATTGTTCTTACCAATACCTTGGAATGTATGATCCGATAATTGAGAACCAAGCCAGCCCCAAATACTATGATTACCTGCTTGTCCAGCATTAACTGCTTTATTATATGCAGGGTTGAATGCATTAGATATCATACCTAATATACCTGTACTTGGATCATCTGCTTGTGAATCTTGTTCTTCAATTTTTGCTTCAAGTTCTTTCCATGTTGCATGATAACTATATTTACAAATATCTTCTAATCTATTATCATCTGTTCCAAACCATGTTACAAGACGTCCAATATCACCTTCAACTTGGAATGAATGATCTCCTGCGGTTGCAACATATTTAGGAGAAGACATTTCAAATATATGATCCCCAATAGGATGAGCAAATTTTCTTAATGTAATCAAATGGTTATTTGATACTTTACCAAGATCTTTACAATACATAAAGTCAGCATATTTGTATCTTGCCATTCCTAAAGATGAGTTTGCTGTCTTTGATAATGCACATAATGTACGAATAGAACAATCTGTAATCTGAGGATCTAATTGAGCATCTATAGTATCGTTCATTAATGGTGTATTTCTTGTAATACCTAATACGCAAACACCATACATTGGATTGAACATTGATGGTGCAACTGCTGTTTCTGCAAGTTTTGCTTTCATTGAGTCACCTTCCTTTTCAGCATTAACAATAGATTTTACTCTATTCTTATATACCCAGTCATAATCTTTTGCAAGTGCAATTACATCAGCTGGTAATTGTAATGGGTTTTCATAGAATATTGCTTCTTGTCGGTCTTCAGCAGATTGTACTCCAGTTTTATATTTACCACCACTTTTAACTTCACTTTTTTGATTACCATCTTTATCTAAAGAATATTCTGTATATGAACCTTCTCTTTCAACAACTTTCATATCGCGGTCAGTACCAGATATCATTGTAGATGGGTTATCCACACTATGCATATTTGGGTATTTCTGATAGTTAGAAATATTGATATTTGTTTGCTTCAACATTTCTTGTACTACAGGAATACTCTTATTCAAATTCAAAGCACCATGTTTTATTCTTTCAATATCAAAAGTAGCTTCATAAGATTGTGACCTTGTTGAACCATACATATTCTGAGATTCATTCAAGGTGCTTGGAAATGATTTCATTAATAAAATTAACTACATATATTTTGTTATATATAAAAATAATTTTAAAAATAAAAAAGCAGCATCACTGCTGCTTCAATATCTTTGTAATAAAATTTTCATATTCATTTTCAGCCTGAAATACTTGTTTAGGACGAATATGCTCAGTTTTTATAATATCAAGTATTTCAATATTTGTTACTTTGCCACAACTGTTATCATTTTCCTTTAAGAAATTAATTAACTCCTTTTTGATTGCAGCTCGCAATACTTTTCTATTCTTGCCTTTTGTTTCAAATTCAAAAGACATCTTCAAATTACAATCATCCTGTACTCTACAAATAACTTCGTATTTCATTGTAAATATAAATCTTCTAACTTATCCAACACTTTACTATAAACAATTCTTTCTTCTTGTGGAACATTCTTGTCATTAACTTTATGACAAAGCCACTTATCTAATTCTTTTAATATATCCATATTTATCTATGTTTAATATTATAAATAATTCCACCAAGAGTTGCAGCAATAACCATTGATATTAAAAACAATGTCATTAATACATACCATATTGCAATATTAACCCAATATTTTGGAGATGAACCTTCATTCATATAACGAAAATCTTCCCAAAAATCTTTAATAAAAAATTTAATTTTATTCATGTTATATTAATTCAACATTAGTTTATGTTCATCATATCGTCTCTCAATATGTCCTGGAGCAGAAATTCTACTTGTTTTAACAGCAGCAATTGTAAAATTCAAATCATTCTGATTTATAAATCCTGGAGTATTCTTATCATATCTGCATCTTGACCAACGATCCCAAAATTCAGTCAATGTTACACCACGCTCACCACAATTATAAATCAAACTACCAAGACCATCAATAAATCCCTGTGAATAAATAAATCGTCTGTCATGTTGTTTAATAAGTCGATTGATTGCATCGTTTACCCATTCAATATCCTTTTCAAACAATTCATCTGCTTTCTTTTGTGTAATATGTTCTAGACTTTCACCAGGTTGTATCTGATGACCCCAACCAACAGAACGACGTTGTGGATCCGGATCATTATAAGCATTCAATACACAAGTCTCCTTTGACTTAATAAAATCTTTACCAGTTTTTGAAAGCCTATAAGTATTAGGACGTTTAAGATGTTCAACATTTACAGTCTGTTCAGAAATATTGAACATGGCTGAAGTATTGAACAATGAATCTGTTTTCACAAAATTTGTATTATTTTCAGCTGACATGAAACTGGTACAAAACAGCTGATAAAATATTGCTAAACAAAAAATTACTGAAAGAAATCTGTTTGGTGTAATTTTACTATTCATCATATTTATTGTTTGTTACAAATATAATATAGTAAAATCTTTATAAAATTCAAATATTATTAATTATTTCTTAAAATATGTATTATAGTAAATTTCAATTCCTTTCATATGAATACATATTGTATCATTTAAACCTCTTGGTGATAACAAATAATCAACATCTTGTTTATTATCCATAAAGAAATTTTCAGATAATGTTGCTGCACAATTAGCACCTCTAATTATTTGATAATTTGCTTCCCAGTCTCTATCACCATCTTGTTTATCTTCACGAATTGGTTTTTGTTTAGTTTGACCCTTAAAAGAGTCTATATATTGTTTGTTTTGTCTTAATACGAAATCAGCTCCTTCATATAAGCATTCAGCAAGTTTATCAGATATATTTTGTCCTTTTGTTGTCCATGTTGACCATCCACGTCCTGTCATCCAAGCACCATTTCCTGATGCATTTACATGAACAGATATCATAATACAATTTGCTGCTCCATATTTTCTACAATATTGATTGATACGATTAACACGAGTATCTAAACTAATATCTGTATTTTCAGGAGTAATCTTAATAGGAGTATATTCTTTATAACACTTAAGACGGTCATATAATGCATCTACAACTTCTCTACAGAATTTCCATTCAAAGAATTGATCTCCATTTGCTAACTTTGGAGAACGCTTGCCTGGAGTATTACACCCATGACCATTATCAAGTAATATATATAACATTATTTCATCAATTTTTTATTAAACTGTATAAGATAACAACCTCTATTTGATGGTTCGGTTGTTAAACCATGAAAATTGCAAATATAAGATCCATTTACCATTTTTTTATGGTCATTAAATAATTTGCAATTTCCGCATATATCTGTATTCATTTTATTGTCATCTATATATTTATAAAGATAACAAATTTACTCGAAAACTATTTTTGACTCTCTTTTAACATTTTCAATTGAGTCAGAACTATGCATAGCATTTTTCATATCGTTCTTTCCCCATTTATCTCTAACTTTATCTTTAAGTGAATCCATTTCTTCAATTGGATCTTCACATTCCTTATAGCATTTTACGCATAAGCATTCTCCAGATGACATATATTCAACAAGATCATCATAGAAGTCTTTTCCCTTATGCATCATATATAATTGTTCAGCTTGCTCTTTTGTTAATTTTAATTTCTTTTTATCAAGAATATCCCATTCATCTTCTTCTAACATCTTGAGCCAAGCTTCTTCATGTTCTAAAAATTCAGGTTTTAATATAACGAATGAATTTACATAGTCTTCTTTCGATTCGTTAATTATGTAGTCTTTTAATGATATCATAATATCTTTATTTAATCTATATTTAAAAATAACAAAAAGAGTAACCGAAGCTACTCTTTTACTTATATTTATATGATTTATTGTTCTACCTTAGTCCAATTATACTTACCTAAGTAATAATATCCTGTATCCATCCATGTATCATAACCAGTACTACCACTTGGCACTGTTAATGTACCACCCATTTTCACATCTTTGAATGTATTGTCATATATAATAGGTGCAGTCATAGCATTAGACACTATATTTGTAAGACCACTACAAGCAGCGAAAGCACTAACAGCAATGTTTGTAACACTACTACCTATGGTTACACTTGTTAAACCAGTACAATCTGCGAAAGCAGCACTTCCAATAGATGGTGTAGAATCACCTATAATTACTGTTTCAAGATTAACCCAACCAGCTCTAAAAGAAGAACTTAACTCACATTTTGCATTGTAGTTTAAAACATTTAAAGCATCAGTACTTCCGAAAGCTCCCATACCAATACTTGTAACACTATCTGGTATGGTTATACTTGTAATACCACCACAATTAGCGAAAGCACTAACACCAATACTTGTAACACTATCTGGTATATCTATACTTGTTAAACCACTACAATTATAGAAAGCACCATCATTAATAATTGTAACATTATTGCCTATAGTTATACTTGTTAAACCAGTACAACCTACGAAAGCACCTTCACCAATGCTTGTACATAATTTTCCAATTTCAACGTTTACAAGTGTTGACTTATAATCTTGTATCATAGTAGATGTTAATTCACCACTATCTTCAAGCTCAACAACACTGTCGTCATTTAATGTAAGTTTGCAGAAGAAAGAAGGTTCAACTTTAGTCCAATTATACTTACCTAAGTAGTAATCTTCAGCACTCATCCATGTATCATATCCTGTACTACCACTTGGTACTGTTAATGTACCACCAGTTTTTATATTTTGGAATGTAAAACTTTCTATTGTAGGTGCAGTTATTGCATTAGATACTATACTTGCTAAACTACTACAATCTCTAAAAGCAAAATTACCAATACTTGTAACACTATCTGGTATATCTATAATTGTTAGACTACTACAATCTTGGAACGCATAATTACCTATACTTGTAACACCACTGCCTATTGTTACACTTGTTAAACTGCTACACCCATTAAAAACATTAGCATCAATGCTTGTAACACTATCAGGTATATCTATACTTGTTAAATTAGTACAGCCGTAGAAAGCACTATCATCAATGCTTGTAACACTATCTGGTATATCTATACTTGTTAAACCTATACAATTACTGAAAGCAGAATAACCAATGCTTGTAACACTATCAGGTATAATTGTGTTTTTACAACATTGTATAATTGCATTAGTACTTGTATTAATAATTCCATTACAATTGTTACGTGAGTCATATACTGTATTATTACTATCAACTGTCATACTTGTAAGATTATCACAACCTGAGAAAGCATTATTTCCGATGCTTGTAACACTACTACCTATAGTTACACTTGTAAGACCATTACAACCGCGGAAAGCATACTGACTAATGTTTGTAACACTATCTGGTATAATTATACTTGTTAAACCACTACAATTTTCAAAAGCATAGCTATTAATATTTGTAACACTATCAGGTATATCTATACTTGTTAATGAACCACAACTATCAAAAGCATTATTTCCGATGCTTGTAACACTACTACCTATAGTTACACTTGTAAGACCACTACAGTTATTGAAAACATTATAACTAATATTTGTAACACTATTTGGTATTATACACTCTATTAAATTACTATTATAAAACACAGGAGCTTGATTACCTAATTTTGTTTCATCATATAACTCATACTTAACTGTATGTTCACCTGTTGTGTTAAATGTATAGGCAGCTACAAGTTCATCTAACATAACACCATCAATTTCCATTGACTTAAATATATTCTCCTCAAAGTTTGTTCTTAATGTTGTAGGAGAAGATGTACTTGTTACATTATACTTACATACAAGCTTTGTTTCTGGTACATAAGGATTGTAACTCACACCCATGGTTTCTTCTATCAAAGACACATTAGGCAAATCTAATGTTGCTGCATTATAAGCTGCAGCTGTTTCAAATAATGTTATATATTTCATACAATAAAATTATATTTATTAAATCTATATTTAAAAATAACAAAAAGAGTAGCCGAAGCTACTCTAATTTATGATATTCTAATTGTACTTGTATTCTTAAACTGATGTTGAATATCTCTGTCCAACGAATATTTAACTGTTACTTTATAATAACCACGTTCATATTTTGCATCGTTCTTAGGTAATGACAATATTGTCATTTCTCCATTAGATTCAAATGATGTATCTGTAGACATACCTAATGACATTGGATGTATATTCCATTTTGAACTTATACTTGCATTAAACGGTAATCTATCATTATTATGTAAATAACAACAAACAATATCATCAGTCTTAAATTGATTGAAACCTTCTGAAGTATTAAATTCAAGTCTATTTATCAAATATTCTTCTGAACTCTTTTCATAATTCAATATATACTTATTCTTTAATATCTTCTTTTTATCTGCTTCATTTCTTAATTTCAAATCTTCATTTGTTCTTATCTTATCGCAAGTTTCTTGAGAAATGTATAATCCATACCAATAATTTTCATCATGCATCAAATAGAAGTCATAATTCAAGTATGTATCTAATTTAATTTCTTCATCATATTCATAAACACTATGTAACAATACATTCTTCAATTCTTTGTTTTCAAAATACGAATCATATACATTAAATTTCAACTTAAAGAAATCATTATACAAATTGAATATATAAGCATTATCATTATCTCCATACTCAAATTCTTGATTAAGATATTTTGTTTTAACAATATTCTTACCAGATTCTAATGGTTTATATTCTAATCGTTTTTCATTTACACTTATTTTAATAAATTTTGGAATTATATAAATATCTGTTCTATCATTCCAATTTATATTAGTTTCACTATTTATTGAAATAAATACTGTTATCTTCTTTTCATTTCCTGTAAATTCAAATTCTGTTCCTACTTCAGTATAATTAGTAACATTTCCATTTTCATCAATTACTTCAGTATGCATTGTTGCATATTGTTCAATATTAGTAATAAATTCCATTCTATATTTGCCCTTAATACCTGTTAAATCTTTTATAAGATAATTCTTAAATCTATATCTTGCAATATCTTCATCTTTGGCATATCTATTACCTTTGAAATTATTTAGATAATTATCTAAATTAGCTTTAATTGTTTCATAAGAATCATTTTCGTTATATACATATCTTTCAATTTCATTCAAATAAGATGGTAATGATTCTAAAGATAATTTATCTGCATTATACCAATACATAGAAGGATTTTGTACTGATACTAAATGATTATAAGAATTATCTTTATACATATATTTATCATCATATTTTATTAATTCAACAATGTATTTAGATCCATTAATCTCAATATTCAAATAATATGTATTATCTTTAACAGATATAATTGAATTATTTTCTATATTGTTTTCTTTTAAGTAATTAAGATAATCACTTAAAATATAGAATCTATTTCTAACAATATGAGCTTTATGATAATAGAATGTTACAATTATCTTATTATATTCAATATTATCAATTTGATTTAATGAAATTCCTTCAATCCTATTATCTAATTCATCAAAGAATGCAATTGAATAACTTAATTTATTTGCATAATGTTTTGATAAATCATTTAAATCACATATTTCTTTATCATCAAAACAATAAATATTTCCTTCTTCATATTCTTTAACATAAATATCAATATCTTCAAATCCTTTATTTAAACTTTTAGATAATTGTCTATTTGCATAAAAATCATTAAGTGTCTTATATGTTATTGCACCAACACATGTTTCTTTACTTTCGATATAATATGTAAATTCATTTGTATCAAATTCATATAAATTAGGTACTTCCCAAATATGCATTGCTGATGTTCCTCTAATTGGATCATAACATTTTCTTGCATCACGTTTAACATAAAATCCTAATCTATCTTTAATTTCAATTACTTGTGATGGTGCTAATGGTTTATGACCATCTGCTAATGGGGATGTCCAGTATAATCCATAAGTATCTGGGAATCTTGTATCAATACTTGAATCTAATGTACCTTGTATAAATATTTTCAATTGTTCATCATTGTTAAGATCTTTTGTAACACCATGTGTAAAACGAAGACCATCAATATGCATATCAATATTATTATGGAATATTAATATGTTATTTTCAGTAATTACATTTTCATATATTCCAAATAAATGTAAAGAATTTTTATACTTAGGGTTATTTGGTAAGTTAACTAATGTTGAATATCTTGAATAAATCTTTTCACTATTTGCATAAAGTTTATCATATATTTCATAAGTATGAATCACATCCCCATTTTCATCATATTCTTTGTATGTATTATCTAAATAATCATATTTAATATCAATTGTATCATATTTTAAGAACTCTTCAGTATCTTCAGTTTTGAATAACACTTCAGATTCTATTTCAGAAGCATTTAATATTTCATAATTTTTATCATCATTTGAACTATCAAATGTTTCTGCTAAAATAAATATATCACCTTGATATGCACATAACAATATTGTATCATTATCATTAAGATAATCAGGGAAGAAACTAATATCATAACCTATTAAATCTTTATGTATATATACTTCATGATTGTTTCCTAATGTATCTTTATAAATAATATATTGATAAAATTCACCATCAGTCAAAGTACCATCCATATATAACAAGTTATGATCTAAATGATATTTTAATATGGTTTGGAAATTAACATCAAAATTAATTTCATTCATATCAACTAATTGCTTATTATGCATATAAGCATTAAACATTACTTTATTGTTTTTATCATCTAAACCTCTAATTTGTTTAAATGGTGATAGCAAATTATAATGATCCTTAAAGAATTGATATATATGTTCTGCTTCAGATAAATTAAATGATTGAATCCATGTTTCTTGATTCCATTCATTATGTATATCTTGATTTAAGTTATATGTATTATATAAGTATTGATTAATTGCTTGTAAATCATTTTTAATAAACACAGGATATCCCCAATTATTTGGACATATTAATATAACTGGGTTATCTATGTTGATATATTTCAATTGTCCATTATAAACAGTTGCATTATTAATGTTTAATAATTTATCTTCTGAATAATTATAAACATAATATGTTGATGATTCTTCATTATCCCAGTTAATTGTCCAAGATAGTTTTATTTCATTATTAAACTTATCTAATTCTTTAATATATGAATTATCTAATAAATAACAAACATAATCATTTGGTAAATTAAATATATAACTGTTAAATATTGATGGCTGTTTAAATAATGAATTACTATAATCTAAATTTTGATTATTTATTTTATATGTATCATTAGCACCACAGAATATTAAATTATGAATACTATTATCATTTTTATTTGTTATCTTACTAAATAAGTAATTACGATCATTGAAATAATAACGATACTTAAGCGTTCCAAAATCAATTGTAGGATTATGAATCTTTAACTTAAAATCATATTCATACCATTTATTGTTTACTAACAACTTAATAATAAAATCATTATTTACCCAATATTCAAAATATTTTGTTTCAACATTATTTTCAGTTGTAATAATATTTAACTTTTTAGGATATATAATAAAGTTACGATATGTTTTATTTTCACATTGATAGAAGTTAAAATGTGATTCATATAATACTTCATTATTTGCTGCCTTTTGTAATAAAAGAACACAATTAAAATATCCTTTATTAAATTCATTATTAATAAATTGAACTGGAATATTTACACAAGTATCATTAAGATAATACCATTCTCTATTATCTTCATCAATATTTGTTGTTCCTAATTCAAATTCATTAAAGTATTCATCTATATAATGTATTTGCTTTGTAAAATAATGTAATCCGTTACCTTTGAATTCAACTTCTCTTTTATCATTCAAGACAATAGATGGCTGATTTTCAATAATATGTAATGAATTTGTTAATTTAATATTATTTGCAAATACACGGTATCCTAATGATGTATGATGAATATTTAAGTGTATTGGTAAAAAGTATTTCTTATAATAATAAGCAAGACATACTAATTTAACACCTAATTCATTAAATGAAAAATCAAAATAAGGTTTCCAATACCAATATTTTTCATCATCATTTTCAATAGGCATATCATGATTTCCTATTTTGATTTTCTGATAATAATCTAATAATGAAAGCATCTTAGGTCTGTTTTCTCCATAAAAGAATGATTTATTACTCATATTCTTACTTAATGATGCTAATGATAAATCATCCCAACCACCTTCATTATCACAGAATGTAAATGGATATCTTTTATCAGTTTCTTTATTTATCATTATCATTAAAGAAACAAATGCAGTTGCAATAAATGTCTTAAATGATTCAATAATATCATTTGAAATATCAAAATAGTCTAATATGTATTGTTGCTTAAAATCATTATCAGTTCTTAATAACTTTGATATTGTTATTCTATCTCCATAACCAAACCATTTTAATGATTTAATTGCAGAATCGAAGTTACCAATTTCTCCACGAATACCCATATAGTTAAGCATATATTCTTTCATTTTTTCATTGAATAATGCTTCATTATATTCATCATTATATAAACTTTCTGCATAAACAGATTTAAGTATATCCTTTGGTAAAGATACACCCATATTACGTCCATTAATTACAAGTTCTTCATATTCATCAATAAATTCACCACCTACTGATATATAACACCATTCATCAGTATTATTTGAATTGTTATGAATATGTATCATTAAATTTGTTATCCAAGTACCTGCTTCTTTTGACATAGCAATTGGATAAATAGGAATCATAAGATAATTAATTGTAGTACCTGTAATATCTTGTTCATCAGCATATTTAATTTCCTCAGTTTTTACACAATAAAGATCTTCGTTAGTTAATCTTTCTTTTAAGAAACTATATTTTTCATTATATTCAATTGAACTTCCATTTGTTATAGTCTCGAACATATTCAAGTCAACATAATCTGTCAACTTAAAGTCATCTTTAGATATTGATTTTTGTAATTCTCTTGAAGATATTAATTTGTAAACATTTGAATTATTAACATAAATTTCAATATCTAATGCTGAATTATAATCATCTTCTAAATCTTCAATATCAAAATTCTTATTTAATTCATATAATGCATATATTGGTTTTGAATAGAAATTATTAACTGACAACTTTGATGTATTATTTCCATCAATCCAAAATACATATGAATATTCATCATATTCATAACCAATAGGTTTCTCACTATATGAAGGTAAACTAAATATGTGACCTGTATTATCTACAAATTCCATTAAGTGTAAGTTATTGTTTATTTACTATATATAAAAATAATTTAATTTATTCAATTTCAAGAAAATAAAAGAGGTTCTTGAGAACCTCTTTATTCATACCATGTTATATATTTGAATCTTTTTAATCTATCTACATATTTTAACAACATAATTATTCGCAAATCAATCAATTGCAAGAATGTTACAAGAATTGAATTACCTTTGAACAAAACTTTAGGAAGTGTTTTGCTCAATATACCATTTTTTGCATAATCATATTTATTATTTCCTGTAAATTCAAATTGTTTTAGTTCTTCAGAACGATATGTTAAACTTTGTTTTATATCCATATTATATAGTATTTGACATAAAGAAGTATTCAGCTGAATGTTGTGTCTTTATATATTCATCAATTTTATCAAGTTCCTCTACAGCCATATCATGGAATCTTGACCAGTTAATTTCAACATTACCAGGCATCTTAAATCCATAAGAACCTATAATAGTTGCAAGACCTCTCATACCTAATGCAACACAATATCTAAAGAAGTAATAGTTATTGTATAAATCTTGTATGCGGCATCTTGTAAAACATTGCAATATCAAATCAGAATTACCTAATGCACCAAGTATAACAAGTTTCTTTGAATTAGGATTGAAGTTAAATGTCAAAGGCGTATCGAACATTGCTTTATAAGTTTGTACTTCATATAATGCTCCCATGACATCAGTTAAGTTATAACCTGTACCTGATCCGAATACATCAGATAAAGTTCCGCCTGCTCCTGATGCTAATGCTGAGTTATTCAATATCATACGTTCAAGTGAGAAGTCTCCCATTATTCCATAATTGAAACTATCTGTAGTTTTATATACACCAAATACAGATACAATTCTTTGTGGTAATGTTATTGTATTATTAGGACCACATCTACAAAAATCTGAATTTTTTACACAATAATATCTTTCTTCAACAGCAGGATCATAATCTTCCCAGAATTTTTGAGCAGCTTGAAGAATAAGTGGAGGTATTGCAGAGGCTGGTAATGGCATAGGCAATGCACATGATTGAGTTATTTCTTGAATAATTCTTTTAATGAAATTATAATCCATTTGATCTTCAATTTGTGCTTTTTGCTTTAAATATTCTTCCATCCCAACAGTATTCTGCTGATTTGTTTGAACACAATTAGTCATATATCTATTATAATCGTAATATTTTATATATTAAAAATAATTAAAATTTAGTTAAAATACCTTTATAACATTTAAAGGATGTTAACTATATTTAAAGAAACAAAAGGATAAAAATATCTATATATGATAGGTGGGTGACTCAATTTTTAATAATAAATTAGGAAATTATCTAAAGAAACTTAACGACCAATATAATAGTAAAGATAAATCATTAACAGAAATTCTTAAGTCATTTAGTCAAATTAGTAGTGAATATAATGAATTAAATGAAGTTAAGAATCAAATTGAAACACAATATAGTTCAAACAATTATGCAGAATGTACTGAAGAGGAACAGGAGGATTTCTTTTCAGACCAATTACAATTTATTGAAACACTTGTTGTCAATAGTATCTACGAAAAATCAGGTATAATTTGGAACTGGGGAGATATCTATAACTTAATGAAAGATCCATCTTATAAGGCTGTTGATAAGATTAACCGTAAGGTTGTTTATTCATCTTCTTCAAATCAACGTCCTATTGGTGATATGTCTTATAACATTTGGAATGGTCTTCAGATTATAGATATTGATATTAAAGATGCTGAACTTGCAAAGAATATCAAGCAGTTCTTATTTGAAGACTTAAAGCAATATCATTGGTTTTTAGGTTGTTGTATTTCTGCATCAGGAAAATCTTGTCACGTTTGGACAAAGATTACACCTATTTCAATTGATTTAAATAGTCGTCGTATTGAATATATATGTAACTTTAGACATAAATATTCATATGTTTATATTGTATTAATGAAGCATTCAAAGACTTATGGATATACAAAGGAGGATATCTTTAAGTATATGGATATGGCTATGTGTAAACCACAACAAGGTATATTTATTGCAGCTGATGATAAAGCTTTACTTAATACAAACTTCAAAGATTTAAGACTTGATGTAAATTTTGAATCTGCTTTTCAAAGTGGTGTAACAAGTATTGATTGGATATCACATCCTGACTTAAAAGATATATTTCATAAACTTGAATGGTTTAACTTAAATACAAATACAACTGAGGATGTTGAAATAACAAATATCTCAGGTATTAATGATAGAGATGTATCAAAAAGTAAAGGACGTCGTCACTATAAACACGCACAACGTTGGCAGCTTGCAAATACATTAACTTCAATTTATGGAGAGCAAAAAGCATTGGAAATAATGATTGAAATTTGTGATGGTACATCAAGACGAGAATTAGCAGGAGACGTTCGTACTGCGGCAATTCATGATAAACCAATTTCTATTTGGGCTGTTAAAGAATTGAATAAAAATCATGGATTTAAATTAACTGTTAAAGCAGATAATACATTTACTGAAGAACAAAAGACTGAGGAAGAAATAAAGGATGCAACAGTTGCAGGTTTGGATCCAACAAAGATATTAAATGAATCTTCAACATCAGTAATATTACATATGAAGAATAATCAATATCTTTCTGACTTAAAAGATGAAATCATTGCAAACTTATCACATATAACATTGCTTGAAGCAGGTGCAGGTTATGGTAAAACTGAAATGATTAAAAGTCTTAAAGCAAAGACATTATTGATTCTTCCGTTTACTTCAACTATTAAAGCAAAGGTTGAAGCTGATGAAAAGACTTCTGATTGGTTATATTTTTATGGTAATAAAAGACCAACACTTGATGATATATTAGGTGATAGAAATATGTCAATGACTATTGACAAATTCTCTCGTCTTAATGTATTTGAACTTGACCAAGCAGGATTTGAATATATTGTAATTGATGAGTCACACTTATTATTTACAAGTTCATATCGTGATGTTATGTCACCAACAATTCAGCGTCTTGCAAATTGTAAGGCAAAGATAATTATGATGACAGGAACACCAACAGGAGAAATGTTGTTCTTTCCAAATATTAAACATATTAAAGTAATCAAAGAGGATTATAGAGTAAAGGATTTTGAAATACACATGGTTCCAACAAATATTGAGAAACTTGTTGATATGTGTGATGCTATGGCTCAAGATATAATTGATGGAAAGAAAATATTGTTTCCAACAAATAAAGGTAATTTGTATTTTGAACAAGTAACAGGATTAATACAGAATTATCTTATGAAGAAAAACTGTACAAAAGAGCTTAAAGCATTTTATTATAAGAAGTCTAATTATGGAGAAGAGACAATGGAAACTATTAACATTGATAAATCAATTGGACTTAACGATATAATATTCTGTACAAACTATTTGTCAGTGGGTGTTGATATTTGTGATAGATATAAGTTTAGTGTTTATTTCAATGAAACGTGGATAGCACAAGATATTGAACAGTTTGCAAATCGTCTTCGTAATAATGATTTGTATATTAAATTGTTTTTGGAGAAAGAGGATTCTACAGGAACACCAATTAATTATAAGTATATCAGTCCTTTAGATTTAAGTTTCAGTGAAAAGGATTTGTTGTTTGCACGAGACTTAATACAGACTTGTAATGATATGCTTGAACGTAATAATGAGGAATCAAAATATAATCCTCTTATTCAATCATTATTGTCATCAAATAGATATCTTAAATATGATGAAAATGATTGTCGTTATTATATTGATGAAACAACATATAAACTTAAAGTATTCGAAGAAAGATATACTGAATATTCAAAGCAATTAAAGGTATTAGAAACAGGAATGCAATATTATGGATATACAGTTAATCTTATCGAATCTAATAAGAGAGTTGATGAAGATATAAGTAATGATACTGAAAACTTCTTGCGTCAATGTCGTAATTATAGATACAATTATAATACAGCAGAGACATTTAATTTCTTGAATCATCTTGATGATGGAAATATTGATATTTATAAGGAGTTGTTAAAAGGTTCATATAGTATATTCAAAGATGATGAATATAAAATTGAAAGAGAAGAAAACAATTTATATGCAAAAGATATTGAAATATTGGAAAAGAATATACCTATTGTTATTGGTCTTTATAAGTTTTATGATTGTGATACTATTAAAGATATCTTTGAGTATTGTGTAGAGAAAAAACAAAATAGAATTAATTACACAAAACTTAATCGTATAAGAAAGTTCGTTCAAATAGAATCTAATCGTAAAAGAAAAAGATTGGATTTTCCTGTATTGAAATTTGTAAAACAATCACAAGACTGGGCACGTGCTCATAGTAAGACAACACAAGAAGAGATAAATAAGTATCTTGCTGATTATGCAGTGGGATATGCAAATTCAATTAAGAATGTAGTTGTTGAAGATAAAGAATATCTTGAGACTATATTTGAATTGACAAAAGACTTATGGAAAATAATTGTGTTACAAGGAAGATCTAATAAAGGTGAATTTGGTATTATTCCATTTGAATTGCTATGGGAGAAGAAAACTGATTTAACAGATGTGTATGGTGGTTCTGAATTAACAAAGACATTCTTTATTGAAGAATTAGTTGATGAAATGAAAGATGACTTTGATGAAGATGAAGATGAAATTAATAAGCCATTTGAATTAACTGAAAAGAAGAGAATTGCTGATATAACAAATGAATTACCAAATGTTATTCATAGACCTTATGGATATTATGAATATTCAGAGATGGATAATTCTAATAATAGATTTATGAGAAAGCAAGAAAATACAAATACATTGAGAGATGATATATTTACTCAAGATAATGTAGAAAAGACTGATAAGAAAAATAAGAAAGATGATATGAAAGATCTCTTTGAATCTATTGAAGAATAAATACTATTTTATTAATATATGTTAAATGATGCCGATGATGATTATCTTACAAGTATGGCAATTGGTTTATTTGTAAGTAATCGTATAAGTAAAAAGATTAGAAATATGGAAAACAAAGGTGGAGTATTGAACGGTGAGTTCATTAAGAAACATTTAGAAAGAGAAACAGAACTTGAAGATAAAATATTTGAACTAGAAGAACGAATAAAAAATATATCATCTAAAACATTTGGAGATGATACAAATCCTGAGGCGTATTATTCAAAAGATTCTGTATATTATACAATATTACAAGGAATGATTCCTTATATGTCAATATCATTGTCACATGAAGATGAGGTAATTAAAGTTAATGTTGATGATTGTCCTATTAATGGTCATCTTGCAAAATATTTAGAATCATTAAGAAGAGAATATTCAGAACAAATTGAAAAAACACCATGGGGTATGCCAGTATTCAATACAAGTAAAAGTCCATTTATATTAAAAGTAGATTATGGGAATGAAGCAAACAGCAAAGTAACTGCAGCACCACAAGTTAATGCAGGATTATCTGATACTGTTGATATTGCTTCAGTAATGCCCGAATATGAAACAAAATATGGGTTAGGTGGTAAAGCATATAAAAATTTTAATTGGAAATTTCATTAATGCATGAAAGAATTGGTCAAAACGGATTAGCATCAGAATTTATAAAGAATCAAATAAAAAAGAATACTGAACTTGAAAATCAGATATTAGAACTTCAAGAAACAATATCTTTATTGAAAAGAGAACCAGATAATGATTATGCATTATATCGGAGTATATTAGATATGATTATTCCTAATCTTAAATTTGAATATACTCAAGATGGTTATATAATAAAGATAGATCCACCATTAGTAATGCCGCTTGAACATATAAATGAATTAACTAAAGAAGTACAAAAATATAAAGACAATATAAAATGATATTTATTTTTCGTCAATATGATTCACAAGTAAGAATAATTATATATGCAGAATCATATTTAGAAGCAAAAGAAACATTGTTTGAATTAAATCCTTGGGCTGACAAAGTATACAACATTCTTGAATATAAAATGTATAGTGTTGATGATGTAATATATCACGATACATTAGGAATTGAATATGATATGGGAGGATATCCTCGTATTATTTCAGAAGATGAATTTAAGGAATTAGAAAAGAATAAAGCAATTCTTGATGAGCAATTTAAGAATATTCATAATACAAAAGTATTGACAAAAAAGTTTGCTGGAGAAAATACTAATTTATTATCAACTGAAGAATTTGTTGGTCAATTAAAAAATCATGCAGAATCAGTTGGTAAAATTAAAAATAGTATTTATCAAATGATGCGAGTTGTAGGAGATATTTGGGTTAAAGAATTTAAATCAAAATATTTAAATAATAGCCCACGTTATAGAGTATATGGTAAAAGCCGTTATCAATGTGAAAAATATCTTAATGAATTAAATGAAAAATTAAATACAGATTTTTCTACAAGATTTGATACAGTATTATTAATAAAGAATTTTAATGATTTTACTGAAGAGGATGTATCAAATTACAAAATGATGATTAATTATATGAAAGAAAACAATATCAATAAATTTCCATTTAGTACATATAAAGAAGAGGAACAATAAGTTCCTCTTTATTTTATATTTGTTCTTTCAAATGCAACTTCTATTCCATTCTTAATATCTAATTTAGCATTTCTTCTTGACTGTTTATTCAATCGATGCCTATCATATTTATTCCAATATCCATGATCCCATAATGTACTTGTATTTTTATATAAATGCAGCCAATTAGATCTTTCTTTCGCTTCTTTCCATGATTCAGCTTTATGCCAATGTGTATCTCCTATTGTTTGTGTTCCTGCATATCTTTTATCATTTGGATATGCTTCATCTTCGGATACTTTAATATTTTTACCCCACCCAATTTGATAGAATAATTTAACTCTTGAATTGTACTTATTAATTGTACGTCTACGTCTTTCAGCTCTATTCATAATATACAAATTAAATTATATTATAATATAGTAAAGAGGAGATTAAATTTAACCTCCTCAATTAAGTATTAGATTTTATTGGTTAATCTCCCCAATAGGTGCAACCCTTATAAAAATTGCGGACAGACTCAGTCAAATCCTCAGCATCCTTTTTCATCTTAGCCTCAGTTTCAGCATCGACAATAAGCTCAATATGTGGGCGGAAGCAAACCTGATGTGAATTATTTGAAGCTTCATAAGTGAGTTTCCAACCCATAGCCTTCTTGAAATATTTGTTATTCTTAACGGCCTCAAAGCAACGTCCAAGCTTAGTAGGAGTCAATTCCTTGTATGAAATACAACAGTCGCCTGAGATACCCATTTCTCCAGGATTTACATCAAAATCAAAGAACGAGAGGTCATAATAGAAATCACTCATTTTGTATTCCTTGCGAGCCTTTGCAACCTCAGACTCAATATAAGCAGTACGCTTCTTCTCAGTCTTCCATTTCTTTTCAGCAAAATTGATGGCGCGCTTGCGAGCCCATTCCATGTGGCTAAAGAAATTTCTTACCTTAGAGGCCTCCCACTCAGGAATATAGAGGTCATTGTATTTCTCCTCAGCCTCAAGAAAATCAGAGAACATTGCGCGGATAAACTCCTCAGCAGTAATGGTTGAACAGTTGATGTTACGGGAAGTAAGAATAATAGTGCGATAATCGTTCATATTTCTTAAATTTTTATTGTTACTAATTAATTACAAATATAATATAGTATTTTTTATATATTATTCAAATTTTATAAGAAATTTTTTATATTATATTTAATGAATTAATTAATATTTTTTTACTATTTTTATTTAATTATATAGAGGCTATAATGAAAACAATATTGATAATTTCTCCTCATGGTGATGATGAATTGCTTGGCATGGGTGGATATATTATAAATGAAATACAAAAAGGTAATAAAGTTCATGTAATATTTGGCACTGATGGATATCCAGAAAAAAGAAATAGTGAAATAAGAGCAACAGAAATTAAAGAGGTTGCTGAATTTATTGGGTTTACATATGAAATTCTTTATCATAATATGGATTGCCTTTTATATACTATTGATAAACGAGAAATAACCAGAAAAATTGATAAACGAATTGAAGAATTAAAACCTGATGAATTTTATTGTTGTTATCCATCTCATCATCAGGATCATGAAACAATGTATGAATGTGCACGTGTTTGTATGAGACTTAAGGAAGGATGGATTCCAAAGATATATGGACTTTATGAATATATATTTGTAGATCCATTATCATTACCACAAGGTGGGCTTATGTATATTGATATAAGTTATGCAATTGATAAAAAATTAGAAGCATTTAAGTTATATAAATCACAAAATAAAAAATCTCCGTCTCCACTTAATATAGATAATATTAAAACATTTGCAGCAATGCGTGGATTACAATGTGGTAAACAATATGCTGAACTGATATACATACAAAAAATAATAAGTTAATAAATGAATATTTGTATATGTCAATTAATAAAAGATGAACAAAGATATATTGAAGAATGGATAGATTATTATCTTAATTTTGGTATATCAAAGTTTATATTATTTGAAGATTTGAATAGTACATCTCATAATGACGTATTATCAAAATATGGAGATAAGGTTATTCTTCATAAATATAATGACATTGTAACTAAAGATGATGAAAAATATTTTGTTGACATACGGCAAGAAGTAATTTGGGCTGTATTTTATAGAATATATAAAGATAAATTTGATACATGTTTGTTTATAGATCCTGACGAATATTTAAATTGTTCACCAAAAAATTTTTTAGAAGAAGTAGAATATTTCAAAAATGATCCAAATGTACATTCAATTTATTATAGATGGTTAACACGAACAGCATCAGGTCATATTAAAGATCCATATCCTAATAAAACATATTCTGTCGTTAAAACATATACAAATGTTTTGTACGGATATAATATGATAAATAAATTAAGTGAATATAATAATAAAGATTATAATTTTCAACGTAAGCATTTAGTTTACTTGAATAAGTTAAAAACAGTAAATGATTTTCAAGCTCCACATGGCGATAATAATTATCATTATGAACAAGAATCATTATTCAAGTTAAATCATTATTTAACAAAATCTTGGGAAGAATATAAATGGCGTTTACTTATAAAAGGTGAACAAGTTAAAAAATGGGGTCGAAGATTAGAAGATTTCTTTGTAATAAATCAAGATTTATTACCATATAAAGAAGAATTAATAAATGAATGTAAAGAACTAAATTATAAATATAATGATGAGATTTAATGATAACATGCTTAGTATTTGGTAATGGATATATATGTAAATCATTTATTGACCAATATCATGATAATATAAAGTTCATTATCATAGATCATTCATTATACGATGTATTAAATCCAAATTATGAATTAATTGAATATTATATCAAATTAAATTCAAATAACAAAATAGATGTATTAATTGATAGTATATGTCCAATATTACCAACATCTGAATATTGTAATAATAATATTAACTTATTATCAAAAACAATTCATCATATTTATTATATAAATACTTTATTGGTAAAATTAGGAATTAAACATATTATTTATTTATCATCAGCAGGTATAATATATGATAAACAAAATTATAATGAATCATTATCATATAATCATATAAATACATTATATGGATTATTGAAAATTCAAAGTGAATGCACATATAAATATTTTAGCGACATAAATAAAGATATTAATTATAAAATATTAAGAATATCAAATGTATATGGAAACATAAAATATCATTCATCAAATAGTAATGGGATTATTAATATATTGATTAAAAATTATTTAGCACATAAACAAACTGATATAACATTAAACAATAGTATTAAAAACTATATTTATATAAAAGATTTATGTGAAATCATGTATAAAATATTGTTATTTAATTTTGATAATAAGTTTGAAATAATTAATATAGGCAGTATATATGATTATTCAATAGAGGATATTATAAGTATATTGCAAAACAAATATATATTGGATATTAATTATAATAAGAATAATATTTATAATGATAATCAATATCATATAGATATTAATAAAATTAAAAATATTTTTACAGATATAAAATTTCATTCGCTTGAAGATATTATACAAAATACAAATATAAATAATATATAAATGAAAAATTGGAAAGCATATATATCATATTGTTATGAACAACAAAAATATGAATATAATCTAAAAGAAAATGATAATATAAAATTGATTAATGTATTTAATAATCAAGATGGTGAAGATAATATTAATTATTTAAATCATTTTTATTCTGAATTAGTAATGTGTTATTATGTTTGGAAGAATCAATTATATTCTGATTATGTATGTATATGGGATCATCGACGTTTTATAACACCTATTAATTTTGATAAATTAGATGATAATTGTATTCAAGCATATTATCATAGATATACTAATTTGACTCCATTTGAATATATGATTCATGAAGGCATAAATGAATATATTGTTTGGCAGTTTATAAAATTTATGATAGAGGAGAAACATATAGATCATGATTTAGTAATTGATACAATATTTAAAAAATCATGGGAGAACAGATTATGGTTACATAGTTGTTTTAATTGTAATTGGAATGTTTTTAATGATTTATGTAAATTTATGTTTGATTTTGTAAATTACTTAATACCTAACGGTGATTACACTAATTATGAATCTCTTGAACAATTTGTTAAAGATATGAAAACATCAATATGTATATTGAAACCAAAATATAAGAAAAATGAAATAATTGATGGTGGACGTATTGAAGGTGAAGATAGAGTTATAGGTAATATTTATGAAATGTTATTACCTTTATATTGTGAATTTGTTGGATATAAATCATTCAGTGAAATTGAAGATAAACATATTGCATTGACATTATTTTCATATAATAAAGAAACTGTAATTGAAGATATTAGAAAATGGATTGCAAAAAATATTTTTACTGGTTGTAGAGATTTTGCAATTATAACAACTGAAAATAAATATAATGAATTGAGAGAAATTATAGATAATAATTGGTATTATATGGGTAATAATACCATAAAATTATTTACTGATAAACAAAAACAATTGTTTCATAATTATATAATATTAGGAATAAATAATTATATTGATTCTTACTCACCAGTAAATGATATTGATAAAAATAACATAAAGAAAATTAATATATGAAGAAATTAGTTTTGTTTGTATCTACAAATTTTGATAGATCACGAGTTAATAATAATTTTTTTAATGGAACATATAATCATTTATTTGATGAAATAAAAATATATAATGAAAACGATTTACCAGATAATATTAAAGAGAATATAAATAATATTATGGAAAAATATGGTAAACGTGGATATGGGTTTTGGGTGTGGAAAACTTATATATTATCACATGAATTAGAACAATTAAATGATAATGATATTTTAGTACATTTAGATTCACATTGTTTTTTAGAAAATATTGAACCAAAACTTGATGAATATTTTGAATTATTACAAACCATGGAAAAACCTTTACTTGTTGGTTGGTGTTGGGATGCAAATGATTTAATGTTTAATACAAAAAAATTAATTGCATATGTTGGCAAACAATTGAATTATAAATTTTCACGAGAAGAGTTAAAACAAAAACAAGCTGAAGGTGGTATTTTATTTATGCGAAAAAATAAGTTTATAGTTGACTTTATAAATTTATGGGATAAATTACTTAATGATGGAATTGAATATGTAAGTGATAATTATAATACAAAAAAATATACATATAAAGAATTTCAAGATCACCGTCATGACCAAGCCCTTCTTAGTTTGTTATGTAAATATTATAAAATACCAGTATTTAAGCCATTTGGATGGGATGATTTAAATCGTGTAAATGGAAAACAAATATCATATAAAGAATAAAAAATCCATACTCCTAAGAGTATGGATTTAACGTTTAATTTAAATTTGCAGATTGTAAATTAACGTGAATAATTCTCATTCTTAGGTTGGTCAACCTTTTCATCAGTACCGTAAACTTGACGATACTTTTGGAAATCTTCATACTTTACTTTTACAATAAGTCTCTTACCCATACGGTTACGAAGACCTAAATCAGTACGAAGAACAAGACCTTCTGCCATGTATTCTCTGTTCTCAGAAATTGTTGAAACAAATCCCTTACGAACAAAATCAATTGCCTCATCAAGAGTAAAGTAACCAATGAATGGAACAATAGGTGCGCCAAGCTTAGTTGCAATTTCATCACGAGCTGAAGTTAAAAGATAAATATCGTTTACCTTAACATCAAACACAATGAACTCATTACCATTCTTAATGTAATTTCCACCCTTCTGAATACCATTACCATATCCTTCACCATAGATAGTATAAATATTAGGAATTTGGTCATACTCTAACCAGTTGTGGTCAATTTCCCACTCTGATGTAGGAATGAATTCCTTCAAACCAAGTGATGCAAGAACCTTTTCCTTTGGATATTTCTCTTCCATGTGCTTAAGCAACTTTGGAGGAATCTGAGCATTGTCAGTCTTACCAGCATAACGTACATTAAACTTTACACCTGCACAAGATGGAACTTTTGATGTTTCTGACGGTACAATCTCCTTAGTAACCTCAATACGCATATTAGTACCATCAATCTTTTCCTCACCACGCCACTTCAAACCACGAAGATACTCGAACTCAGGTTCAGTAAATGGCTCGAATGGCATAATAACATTCTTTGCATCACGCATGAAGATTGTGTTAATCTTCTGATAAGTGTTTTCGCTTCTTTTTTGTTTTCCCATAATTTGTCTGTTTTAAATGTTTTTAATACTGAAATTTAATTTGCGGTTCCTTAGCTCAGTAGAACATTTAACTTTTCTTTACCTTCTTAATTATTTCATCAAGATAATCATCAGGGTTTTTACCCGCATTATGATATTTCTGTCCAAGTTGCATTGCATAACGCCAATCATCTGAACCATCTTCAAGAGTATCTACATAATCCCAAAATGTTGTCGGTTTTACTGGTTCTTTTGGCATCAAATCTTCAATATCAATCCAATCATCACCAAGCAAATCTTCTGCAGGTATTCGATAATCATTGTCTAATGCATGTGGTGTTTTACCAACTTCAAATACAACAAGTCGAATTAATGTTGTAGTACTTCTCAACTGAATGAATACATCATTTGACCAACTTTTACGCCTAATATAAGAATGACTCTTAAACTGTTCAAATATTTCTGGAAATGTCATATTACTTGTTATTAATTGAATTTAATGCAATTTCTTTTTCTCCAGGAAAGAATAACGATTCATTATTAGCTCCATAAGAATGACCTTTATCCCAACGTTCAATTTTCTCTTCCCAAGCCTCAAGTTCAGTATAATCCTCTCCAATATTGTCTGAATGAAGTAACCACCAAAGATTCTCCATTGCAACTTTTCGAAGAATTTCGTGATTTTCTCTCGGTAATGAAATCCAATGCCAGCATTCAGTTATTTCCCCGAGCATTTTTTTATCTTCAAAAACCTGAATTTTACGTTTACCGTATTTTTTATGAAGCTTTTTAATTGTAATCATATTTATTTGATTTTTACAAATATAATATAGTACTTAATTTATAAAATTCAAATAATATATTATTTTATTCCAAAAATATCAAATAACTTATATTTTACTTTCCTCATATGACAACCAAACGGAAGACGATTATAAAGTTTTGGATATAACGAATATGTTTGATTTTCTGCACTAAATTTTATTGCATCATCAATAGTTATGAGTTTCAAATCATTTTGTAAGTTAAAACAAATAAACATGTCTTCATTCATTGTAACTTTTGAAAATCGTTCTTTTTGTTTCCAACATATATCATAAAATGATTTGACATTTCTTAATGAAAATCCTCCATTAAATGCAACATTTTTATATCCATGAATATCAATATCTTTATCACCAAATATTGCTTTATAATTATCATCAAATAAAATTAGTGCTCCAGTATAATCATATCCTTTATTACACCATTCTAAAAGTTCATCTCTAAAGATATAAGCATCTGTTTGGCAAATCAACATATATTTATATTCTTTGAAACTTAGATAAAATTTATAATTAAGACACATTTGTGAATATTGTTCTCGTGTCTTAAATTCAAAGAATTTATATCTTACATTATCAGCATCAAATCTTTTATAAAATGATATATCTAAATCCTGTGAACATATAAAATATATATCATACTTATGCATTAATTTTAATGTATGATATATAGATTCAACCTCATCATATAATAAAGGATCTTTAATATTATCTTTATAAATAGGAATAACTATGCAGACGTCTTTGTTTGTTATTTCTTCCATAATTTATGTTTGGTAAATTTCTCTTGATTGTTTCCATGTAAGTTTATCATAAAAGAAAAGAATACGTTTTGTTGGTGCATCTCTAAAAGCAGATACTTTTGCAAATCCAAGATATTTCATTGCAAAATATTCTTCTTGAAATGTTCCTTGTGGTTTATGATCATAAAAAGATGCAGGAACACTTAAATATTCTTTTAAGTATTCATTTAATACAATTTGACGAATTATAGATTCATGTTCACATTGTTCACAAACATATTTCTTTCCATTGATGTCAATATAACCACACCATGGAAATCTTTCTCCTAATTCATTTTGTTTAGGAATATCAAAAAATGATTTGAATTTATTTTGTAAATCTTCAAATTTTTCTTGCCATTCTTTTTCTCTTTTTTCTGATGCATAACGTGCCCATCGTTCAGCTTCAGCATCATCATAAGGAACATTAAAATGCAAATGCTGATGTTTTTCTAAAATTCGATGTAGTTGTGTATTTAATAAATCTTTCATATTGTTTTCTGCTAAATTTTATATTAACAATTTTACCAGTTTTCTTATCTTTTACAACACAATATTTTTTAAAAAAATAGTAAGGATCTTTAAGACATTTTATATATTCTTCTTTATTATTCATACATTCAATATCTGTTTAATTTTCCTATAATCTTTTTTTGTCAAACCGGTCCAAGGATTTGTTTGAACAAAATGTTTCTTTTGAGATTCCAACATATCGTTATCATCATCAACTATACAATAATTTGAAATAACAAAATCTTCTTTCATAACTTTTTTATAATCTGAATATTGTCCATTTGTTATATCAAAGAAGTATTGTATTTCTTGTCCACGATGTCTACTTTTTGAATAAGGAGTAACACCAACAATATATGGACATAACAATTGTATTCCATGATGATTAAATTCTCCTAAACCCAAACCATCTCTCATAAATTCATCATAACATTGCTGCCATGAATTACCATTACGCCATGATGAAGATATTACAAGTTTAACGTTATAATCTTTACAGAATCTTGACATACGATAGCATTCACGAGGATCTATGCTACCGTATTTTCTAATATGATTTTTATGTCTCCAACAATCATATTGAGCACTATTCATTACTCCGTCAATATCCAAAAAGATTACTTTATATTCATTCATATATATTTTTAAAATCTTTACAAAGATCATTATATTGTTGCAGTTCTTCACATTTATTTGGTAAATTACGACATCTTAATAAATGTTGGAATCGTAATTCAAAATTAAGAGCCATTGAATTTTGAAAGAATTGCTTATTAAGAACTTTAATTGCTCTTATTGCTTCTGTTTCTGTAATACCGTCCTCATAATTAGTTTGAACAAAATGATATAATTGTGAGTCAAGCATATCCCCGTCGTCATCAATTATAACATAATTATTAACTTCGGGATGTTTATCAAGCCATGTTTGTATTTCACCACCTCTTCCAGTACCCTTATATTTCTTATCAGAAAACCAAGTTGTAACATCATAAATATTATCAACAAGCCAATAAAGCATTTTATTTCTTGGACATCGTTTTGTTTTTCCAATCATATCATTAATTGTCTCTTTAACATTTTCACGACGCCAAGATGAAGATACAACAATTTTTGCATCAGTTTTATCTACAATTTTCTTAATCCATTTTATTTTATTTGCATTAATATACCACTTGGGCGGAATTGTTATAACTCCATCAAAATCAAGAAATATTACTTTCATGTTTACTATCAATATCTACCCCATAAATATAATATGCTGTTTCTTCATAAGACATATTATCATAATCTGGAAAATATGGTTTATAAGTTACTATATGACTCATACTTCTTCTTCAGTATATGTTACTTTAATTTCTTTTACAACTGCATTAAATTCACCCTTTTCATTAATTAACATTGCTTCCCAATCAGGATATCTTTTAATTTCCCATTTCTTTGCATTCTTTTTTAATCTTGTAAGTGGGATATAAGAAGTATATTGCCCAAATGTAGATTTAATATGTTCAGTCTCCTCATCTGTTCTATGTTTTTTATCTTTATAAGAATAATAAAGATACATCTCATTTGATGAAGCTTTCTTATTGTAATAGAAAACATCTCCTACATGAAAATCAATATTAGGATATGAGCAATCCTTAATACAAGTGCATTCAATATAATAAAGTGATTTATTCATATTAGACTTTTGTTACTGTTATTTTACGTTTTAATAAAGCTTGACAATTATCTAAGCTAAATATTATAACTTCCCATCCTTCTTGACCTAATTGATTAAATTTGTCCAATATTGCTTTTAATGTATATCCTGATAAATTAGGCCACATATATTCATATTTATCGTATGATTCTAGCATCATAATTTCACTAATTTTGTATGATAATATAATTTACAATTTTTAACATTTGATGATGACTAGCATTCCTCTAGCCATCATCTGGATGTTTTTATTGTCCTAATTGGAACTCCAAAAATTCACAATCATTTGTCCAAGTAATATTTGCCTTTTCAAACATTGCTGAAACTTGTGCATATAAAACTGAATTGACAAACGGTAATTTAGACACCCAAATGCCACGTTCCTCATCTCTTACAGGTTGTTCACCATGCATTGACAACTTACCGTTCTTATTAACACCGGCCCAAACTTTAATTGACTTCTTTTTAAAAAAACTCATAACTATACTAAATTTTGTTACAA
>Ga0326512_10000036_pt1 | contig 117928 bp, 169 predicted proteins | sample 1_2617_0518_D_FD_203652 | JGI IMG/M metagenome (GOLD analysis project Ga0326512, IMG submission 203652) | Bovine rumen microbial communities from UC Davis, California, United States - 1_2617_0518 | ecosystem: Host-associated > Mammals > Digestive system > Stomach > Rumen | place: USA...
TTTCCTGGGGTAAAACTTCACAGCCTTGGACAGGTTTCTGAATTTGAAGCTGAGTGTATGGGATTAGATACATACTAAAAAAATGCACAAAGAATCGCGGGAACGCGGTTCTTTTTTTGTATAATCTGCCTATTGACAATCCCTATAACCGGGTGATATAATTGTCGGCCCGTCAGCCTCCGGCTAGGGCCGCTTCTCCCTCCCGCATCCCATATGCGATTTTTTTCCAGAACCTTGGCCCATATGGCCGCATCCCATGGATTCCCAAAATTAGACCTTATATGGCGGCGACGGCGGGACCAATCCATCCGATCTCTTAAATGGCGCCGCCGCATTCCACGGCTTGAAAATTTCAAAAATTTTTTCTATAATATTTATATATATAAAAAATTTTCCCGCTTATCTGTTATCCGCACTTGAAAACTTAAAAAATTTTTTATATAATATAATTGTAAAAGAAAATATATATATTTTAAAAAAGGAAGAGAATAATATGGATCTATATGAGGCACTAAAACAGGGGACTAGTTCAGACGAACTTGTTAATGCGTTCTACCGCGATCTTAATGCTGCCAAATCCCGCATCGAAGAGGAAGAGGCTCAAAAGCTCGAAGAAGCCAAGAAAACCGCAGAAATGCAGGAATATCTTGAGATTGCTAGAGAGAACTTTGCAAATTCAATGCTAGAATATACTGCCGCACTCACTGGTTATTTTGATCTAGTAGAGGACGCCGCGATATATGATAATATGATGACTATTATTGAGAATCTTCTTGGTGATCTTGAAACTGAATTTGTTGAAAATAAAAAGAATACCAAGAGCACAAAGACAAAGACTAATACAGACACAAAAGACAAGAGTAAAGATAAAAACCTTAATCTAAAGCAACAGAAAAGTGATGAGGAAATTATCAGAGCTTTTCTAGAAACTCTTAAATAATTAAATTAATATAATATATAATTAAATAAAGAACAACAATAGCCTGGGAATTAATTCCAGGCTTATTGAGGTTGATGTAAACGGTCGTTTACCCGCTTTCAGTATCGTCATCAGGTCTAGTCCCGTGCAGTTCACTCTCACAATTTTTAACAACTCTCACAATTTTTAGCAACTTCATCCAATTTTTAATAACTCTATCTAATTTTTAATAATTCTCATAATTCTCAACAACTCTATTTAATTTTTAATAATTTTAGTAGCCTTAATGCTTCAATAACCTTAATAATTTTTATAATTTGCAACAACTTTATCCAATTTTGGTAACTTTATTTAATTTTAATAATTTTATTATAACTTTAATAACTTTATTTAATTAATAATCTTATCCAATAGCAGCTTTATCCAACCTTATCCAATCCCAATAGCTTTATCCAACCCTAATATAACCTTATCCAATCCTATTTTAATAATATACTCTTCTATAATTATTATATCTATAATAAATATATATTATTATAATTACCCCTTTTAATTATTATATCCCTTCCTTATCAATAATACTCTCCCGCTTCCCATTCCCTCTTATCCAACTGATGCGGCAAGAGGTAAAAAATCCAACTTACACAAAATAAAACTCCCATTCCAATAAGCGGCAAGCTAATAATCATCATAATAATCAACAGGCTAATTACGAAAACATCTACCATCCTTTTATTTTCCTTTCAAATTTTAAAATGAAATTTTAAAATGGGTTTCGCCTTTGGCTCCACCCATTTTTTCACCCTCTGTTCGAGCCCCGAGGAATTGGTGGGTTGGACTTCGTCCAACCAAATAATTAACCTAAGCAAATGCGACTGGTTTTAATATTTTTGGTAAAGTATATTATATTTTATTATTCCTTATCAAAATTTCCAAAATTGATCGCATTTGCTATTTTTTTATATTTCCCGCTCAAAACAGCCCCTGTTCGAATAAATCTCTATATAAGGATTGTTTCCTGAGCGAAGCGAAGGAAATCAATCCTTATTTACTTAGAAAAAATTACTCTCTTATTACTTAGAACTAAATAGTTTTTTACTTGACAAACATAGTTTTTTGCCCATTGACGAGCATAGTTTTTTACCCATTTTAATTTTTTATTTCTTCATTAAAATTAGTTTTATACTCATATGAAAAATCTACCAATCTTAATTTAGGAATCCGCCCCTAATAATAAGATACAAATTTAATTAATCCATTATTCATTAAAGCATCTAATCCATCTTTAACAAAAATTCTACTATTTTCACTAGTTAAACTTAACCCTAAATGTTCAGTAATTTCTTTAAAAGTAAAAGAATATTTTAAACCATTCATTTGCGCAAATTTATATCTTTGCCCTAAATAAATATAAATTTTAATTACATCTTCTTGTATTGTATTCTGAATAAATCTTAAAGTCTATAATGGAATTTTAAAAAATATTTCCTATTTTTTAGGTAATAAATAATATTCCCCTATATCTTCAACATATCCAGTATCAATTAAAATTTTTAAATATTTTCTTAAAGTTTTTGTAGATTTAATTCCAATCGCATCACAAAGTTTTTGTTGAGATCCAATATCAAATTTATCTACCCGAGTTTCATACTATTTATTTCCATTTTTATTTATTAAAACAGGCATTGATTTACTTTGCAAATAAGCATATAATCTTCCATCAATATTTTTATTATTTAAAAAAGTTGACACTTCCATACTTGTATCCGCCGGAAAATGTTTTTCAATAACTGACATATAAAAATCCTCCTAAATATATTTTCCTTCATATATATTTAAAATTCTTTTATATAAAATAATTACTTTTACCCAAAAATTTTAATATTTTACCTTACCTATATAGGTTTTTACTCCACAGGAGTAACTTTTTACTTAAAAATTTTACCCATATAGGACGCGGCGATCCTTGATATAATACCCGTTTAGACGAGTCCCGCCGCATTTTTAACATCAATTACCGCAGGTTCTCTAAAATTTCCATTTTCAATATCCCCCGCCTTATTAACTGCCTCTTGAATAGCAGAAATTGTATTTTCCAATCTCTTTATAGCCCTTTCTGAATCCGCAATAGAAAAAAGGCAAATTTTATCCAACAGTAATAAACCTGTTACTCCTTTTTCATCAAAAGTCTTAGAAATAATATCTGCGGTTTGCTGCATTGTTTCAAAACTAACTAAAGGAATTCCTTCTTCATCTGTTCTTACATAAAATAACAAAACGCTTCCTTCTTTTGGATTTATTTTCTCAATAGCTGATATAATCTCATTCTGATCCAGTTTTATTATAGCCATATATCTAAAACGCTTACGCTTTCTCGCTTGAAAAAGCCATTTTCTCCTTTTTTCATATTTAATTAATAATCATAAATTTCATCATCGCCGCTTTCATCCGCGGCTTCATGTTCTCCATAGCTCAAAGAAGAATCTTCATCCTCCGCCCATTTCTTCTTTAAAGTTTCTTCAAAATTACTAAGAGATGCGGCGGTCGCCTGCTTTAAAGCCTTTCTATATCCAGGCACCTTTTTCTTCATACGTCGTCTTTCCGCTCTATTCATTTTCCATTTCCTCCAATCTCCGCTCTAATTCTCTCAATTTCGCTTTTGCTTTTTTTACTTCTTTTAAACTTCGCTTTATTTTTTCAGACTCATCCTGTAAAAATAAAAACCCTATATAAAAGCACGCTAAAATTATAACATTTACCACTAACAAAATAATCATCATACTAGTACTCATTCCGCGGGCTCCTCTCTTTCTCTTGCATCAACAATATTTAAATTATTAAAATATTTAGGCGCGGTTTGCGGTTGACGTTGCTGCCCCCGCCGCCATAGTACATTACACATTCCCATTTCATCTATTGATACAATTCTCTTTCTACAAAATTCCTATACTTTATCATGATATGGACATTGCCACATTTTGCACACAACCATTTAAAACACCTTTTTCTTTATTATATAAATATATTATATAATATTTTTTTAAAATTTTCAAATAACTCGGTATTATTCCTCTCTATTGATTTTTTAAAAATTTTCTGATATAATATATATATAAAGAAAAAGAGGTGAGCGGACATGTGGACAATTGAAAATATTACAACTTTATGTATTGAGTATTGCGGCAGGGCAGGTGTGAAGTTCAACTCACCTGTGATTATTAATGGAAGATTGACGAGAACGCTTGGAAGATGTTTTTATCAAAAATGCGGTAATGTCGTTAATCCTATCCGTATCGAAATTTCGCGGCAGTTGCTTGAAACATCAACAGATAAATGCATAAAAGAAGTAATCGCGCATGAATGCGCTCATTACGTCACCGCCGCCCTCACGCATGAAAGTCACGGCCATGATTCCACTTTTAAGTTCTATTGTGAAAAAATTGGTACAACTAATAACGCAACAACATATGATAATCTTGAAAGAACGGTAGATGAAAATAAAGTTTATAAATATACGCTTTATTGTTCTAAATGTGGGAAGTTTGTTGGCGGCAGATCAAGAGCTTGCAATGTTACTAAATATCCTAAGGATTTTTATACACAATGTTGCAATGCAGATATTAAAGTAGTTCAAAACTGGTAAGGAGGTTCTTATGAGAACATATTCAACTGTTGAAGCTGCGGTTTCCCTTGCTATTGAAATCCTTGAGACCAATCACATTCCGTCTAATACCGCCGTCCTCCGCAACAGAATATATACTTGGTATAATCATTCTGACGTTACAGATCCAGAAACTCTTGCCGCTTGCGTTCTTGAAGGAAAAGACTGGTATCCTGGCGCAACTTATCAAGATATGCTTAATGCAAAAAATTGGTGGTTTCCGCAGAATCCTTATGATGAAATTTCCATTTGGGAAATTGAAGCTGCAAATCATGATTCCATTTGGTGGTGAAAGGGAATAAATATGGAAATTATTTATAAAGCAAATGATGGAACTCTTTTTAATAATGAATCTGATTGTTTAATACATGAAGAGAAATATACTTATAAATATATCTACTCTGTTGAACTTTTTACTCGTTTTAATGATAAATACTTTTTTACGAAAGATAATCTTTTTGAAGATTGTAATTATAGTATTTGTGAAAAAGTTATTATTCATAATCAAGAAGAACTTGCTGAGTTTATTAGATTGGCTGACTATTGCGGTTGGTGCGAATTTTATGAGCAAATAAATGCGCCTGGTACTTGGGTACGAACTGAAGAAGATATGTACTCAGAAGGAACATGGACAAAAGTAGCTGCGATTTAACGATCGCAGCTTTATTTTTTTAAAAATTTTTGATATAATATTTATATAAGATAAGGAAAGGAATGGTGATGAACATGGAAAAAATCTTCGTAGCCGATTCTTATAAAAATATGGAAATTGTATCTGAGCCTTTTGAGAACAGCAAAGGTAAAATGGTTGTTAATGTTAAGGCTAAATGTGATAGATGCGGCGGTCGTGGCATTATTGTTGCCCGCGTAGAAAATGGCAAACCTATTCCTATTCCTGTTGATGGCGGTGTTTGTTATAAGTGCGGTGGGTCTGGTATTGTAAGAAAAACCATTCGCGCCTACACTGAAAAGGAATATAATACCCTTCAGAGAGCAAAAGAAAGAAATGCTCAGAGAAAGAAAGAGGCGGCTGAGGCAAGAGAAAAAGACCTCATAGAAAATGCGGAAACCTACAAGCATGAGGTTGCCCTTAAACTTGGTTTTGATGAGAACGAGAAAATTTATCTTGTATATGGCGATGATACTTACGCTATTAAAGATAAACTGAAAGAGATGGGAGCGCATTTCGATCCCACTTTTAAATGGTATTTTTCTGAAAAAGTTGCGGTTCCCGCAGGTTATAAGCTCTGCGAGATTAGTTTCGATGAGATTTATACCTACAATCCGCGCGCAAAATGGGCACAGTTTAAAGAAGATGCTAAAATGACTGTTGCTCGTAAAATCGCAGAACTTAAAGGCCCGTCCACTTCTGTTTTTTATCCTGGCGCTGAGAAAGAAAGAATTCGCAATATTACCGCAAAAGTAGACAGCATCCGCGGCTTTGAGGGCGTCTATGGATATACTTTTGTATATACTTTTATTTCTGAGAATTATGTTTTTGTATGGATGACTTCAAAGAGCAATTTAGACATTTCTATCGGAGAAACGGTTGATCTTACTGGTACAATTAAAAAATTTGATGAGTATATGGGAGTAAAACAGACTCATTTATCTAGATGTCTTATTAAAAAAATGGGGGAGTAAAAATGCTTTTTAATTGGGGAGCGGATGCCGCAAGAGAAAATGTTAATAGACATATGCGGAAAGCTGAAAGAGATCAGCTAAAATTTATTATCTATTCTATTGATATGGCGTCTCGACAAGGATATGACTCAATTAAATGGCGTCATTCAATTTATAAAACAAATATTCATAAATTAAAAGAATTAGGCTACCGTATTTATTATAATCATTATATTTATGAGATTGTTTGGTAAAAGTATGGGAGGAGAAAATCCTCCCATTGTTTTTTTTATAAAATTATGATATAATATTATAAGAAAATTAATAAATAGAAAGGAAAAATTATGAAAATTAATTATAAATTAATAGATAGTTTTTTAGATACGATTTTTCCTTTGCCAGAAGAATTTGGTATTGTATCTAGTGAATATAGTGAAGAACCTATTGATTTTGATATTTTGTTGAGTAATGTCCGTAAAGTAGATAAATCTACATGCATTGAATATGGCGCTTCTAAAATGGTAATTAATTGTCCAAGTCTAAATGTTGTTATTAAAATTCCTTTTAATGGATTTTATACAGAAGATGATTTTGGAGATTTAATTTGGACAGATTTTCGTTGGGCGCCAAGTAAAGAGGACCTTTCTGACTATTGTTTAGCTGAATATGAAAAATATGATGAATTAAGAACTCATGGATTAGATTGTTTTGTTGCTAAAACAATTTTTTACAAAGAAAAAGATGGCATTAAAGTTTTTTTACAAGAGAAAGTAACCCCTAGAAATGAAATATGGAAGGCTTCTTATGAAACATCTAAGCGGTCGCGCGATTTAGCAAAAAGATGGCGGGATGAGGGAAAAATTAGCATGGATCTTACATGGATTGCAAGCTGTATTGATAATTATGGAGAATCAAAAGTTAAACGATTTTTAGATTATTGTGAAAATATTGATCTCGATATATTAGAAGATATGCATAATGGTAACTTTGGTTATCGCAAAAATGAAACTCCATGTTTATTAGATTTTTCTAGTTTTAAAGATTAAGGAGATATTATGGCACAGAATCGTGAAATTGTTTGTATTTTTTATGATCATGAGGGAAGCTGCGCAAAAGGACGAGATGGTATTTTTAGAAAGACTTGCCAGACATGTGACAAGTATATTGCGAGAAAAGGTGGCATCCCCGCAAGAAAAGATTTAAAAAGACAAAAGCTAGAGAAGATTAAAGAACGAGATATGCGACGAGATATTAAAAATTATTAAATTTCGCTTGCTTTTTTAAAAAATTTTTGATATAATAATTATAGAAAAAAAGAAAGGAGTTTTTCATAATGAGTAGAAGTCCATATTTTTTCGTTGAAAGATACGATAATAATATTAAAAGGTATGAAATTCAGCATCCATTAGTTTGGAATTGGAATCATACTAAGCGAGAACCCGCGGATCTTTTTCCTTATAATGGTTGTCATGATCTGTTTTCTATTGTAGAAAATAGTGGGAATTTTCCTAGTATGAATGGTATTCATGAAGGACTTCCGAAAGACGTTTCAATAGAAATTAAAGAAGCATATGATAGTTGTTCTTTTGAAACTGAATACGAAGGAGAAAAGCATCTTTATACTCCGACTGCGCGCTGGTTTACTTATGCAGATATGTATATTTATTGTTTTGAACATCCAGAAGTAGTAGATTATGAAGCTATGGATGCCGCTTATTATGATGGAGTGGAAGAAAATCCGCCAAAGGAAATTATGAAACCAACTCCTGTTAAATCTCTTATGAATCGTGTTGATGCATTTATGGAAGTTATAGATGATTGGAATTGGCGAAATGATTATAGTCAAATCCGCATTGTTTATTGGATTCTGTGAGGAGGGTCATATGGCATATTCAGCTAATTTTTGTATTCATATGAAAACCTGGGCGGGTTCATTATATGAGCCCCCAGAATCTTGGTGTGAACTAAATTCAGAATATAGTTGCGATGATTGTCCTTATCAGTATTCAAAAGAAGATTATGAATGTGATTATGTTAATTTCAGAATGGAAATAGACCGAGACAGGTTTGATTTTTAAAAAAATTTTTGATATAATATATATAAAGATAAGGAAGTGAGGTAATAATATGGATATGAGTTATTGTTTTTTTATGGCGGAGGCCGAGGGTCTTCTTCCTACGCGAGCAGGACGAATTAACGCCGCAATTAATGATATTAAAAGTTATCCTGTCCCGACTATTGAATTTTCAGAATTTAATAAAATTCTTGAAAAACATGATTTACATTATAATCAGTTAACCGATCGAGAGATACGCTATATCAATGCTAGTATTCGTTAAAGATGGCGACAAAGAGACCGCCGCTTGAAAAACTTAAAAATTTTTGATATAATAAATACATAAGATAAAGAAAAACATTTTTACAAACAAAAGGAGATTTTAAGATGGAAAATACAAAAAAGACAAAGGCTATGTATTTCGCTGAGCTTCGTGAGATTGTTGAAGCTAATACTGAGGTTGAGAATCAGGCAGAGCTGCTTGAGTTTATTGACAAGCAGGTTGAAACTCTTGAGAAGAGAAAGGCCGCCGCAGCAGAGCGGGCTGAGAAGAAGAAGAACGAGTCCGATGCGCTGACTGAAGCAATTTTTGCTCAGATCGGAGAAGATTTTATTACTGTTGATGAGATTGTTGAGGCTCTTGGTGAAGAGGATATTACTCGAAATAAGGTCACCGCTCGTCTTGGCAAGCTGGTTAAGTCTGGGGCGGTTGTTAAGGAACTCGTTAAGACTGACAATGGCAAGAGAATGGCATATCATCTTGCTTAAATAAAGATTTTTTAGCTTAAACCAAGGGAAGATTATTCTTCTCTTGGTTTAAGGTGGTGAGGAACAAGATGTTTTGTTTAAATTATTATCCATTTTAGAAATATTTATAGGATGTTGAAGAATTAAAAATTGAATATCATCCTACAGATAAAACTATAGGTAAATTTTTAGAAACCTATAAAAATAAAAGTATTGTTATTAATGTATCTAAATCTTTTTAGGAAATTGATGCAAAAGTATTAAAAGAACTATACCAAAAATATAAAAATATAAAAATTGTTTTTGATTTTAAAAATAAAGAATTTTTAACAAGAGCAAAAAAATATGAAATTCCTTTTTTCTTTACTAATCATGTAACGACAATAGATGAAGTTCATGGATTATTACAATATCATCCAACGGATATGTATATTTGTGAAGAATTAGGTTTTTCTATTGATAAAGTTAGTAAAATATTACATGATAACAATGTTAAAGTTAGAGTGTATCCTAATATTTGTCAATCTAGTTTTTCATCCACTCCAAGTATAAAAACATTTTTTATTAGGCCAGAAGATATTATAATTTATTCTCTTTATGTAGATGTTTTTGAATTAATTTCGGATAAAGAAAGACAACAAATTATTTATAAGATTTATAAACAAGGTCAATGGCTTGGCAATTTAAGTGAAATTATTCCTAGCTTTAAAGGTGAATTAGATGGGCGTTTTATTCTAAATCCTTTTGGATTAATTAGAACAAAATGTAAGAAAAGATGCATGTATGATCTTGGAAGCTGCACTGTGTGTGAAAAATTTTTAGATTTAGGTGACACTTTAAAAGAAAATAATATTTTTGTTAAAAGAAAAAAGAAATAGGAGACATAATGGCGGCGAAGGGCAGTATTTTAAAAGGAGAAATTTCTAAAAAGATTTTGGAAGTTTTTCCAAATAGTTTTTTATATAATGATGGAAAAGAAATTCGTATTAATGGGACAGAAGATGGGGCCCCTCTTCAGATAAAGGTTGTTCTTACAGCAGCAAAAGTTGCGGTTGAAGGCGGCCAAGATATTGCGCTTCCTGGCGAAGAAAAGGCGGCAGCCGCAGATGACTGGCCGACTAAGACTAATGAAAAGATTCCTCAAGAGCCATCTGCTGAGGAAAAAGAAAGACTTGCAAAGCTATTAAATAAACTTGGTTTGTAAAGGAAAATAGATATGGGCATGGGAGTTCATTTATATCAAATAACATGTTGGCAGGGATCAAGCGGATTATGGTATGTGAATGATATTAAAAATTTAAGCGGCCGCTCTGCAAAATGGTATACTCCTATGCGTATGCTTGATCTTTCTGTTGAAGAATATATTGATTTATTAAAGACTTTTCACGCAGAAGGCATTTCTTATTATATGCCTTCTGATTATCTATATTTTTATTTCACAAAGGAAAAAGATGCAAAAGCATTTTGTTCTTTTATTAATAAAAAAGCAAAATGTATCAACTATTGTTGTGCATAAATATACGGATGCTGGCGGAGAACTTCTTCAGCCGCGGTAGAAAGAAGGCTCGGTAGGCTTTATCAGATTTGAGGCGTCCAGTGTAAATCTGTTTTAATACCTGAAAAAGGGACAAGAGTAGGGGTCTGCCAAACCAGAGTCCCTGAAACAGCTACGGCGCAAGTTAAGAGAAATGCTGTTAGGGCAGACATTTATGACCATAGTCTAATAGGTTAAGACGGGAGTCTTTCAAGCTCTTAATGTGAGTTCAAATCTCACTGGTTGTATTATTTTTTATGTCGATGTGGCGGAGTGGCTGATCGCGGCGCCCTGCTAAGGCGTTTATCACATTTTGTGGTACAAAGGTTCAAATCCTTTCATCGACGTTTGCCGCGATATTCTAATTGGTAAGGAGTCGGTCTTGAAATTTAACATTATAGTTTTAAAATAATGTAATGAATGATACTCAATATAAGGGTGCTTTAACATAGCAAAAATGTTTTTTAAAGTGTATTGAAATGGGTTTTACAGTTTCTAAACCAATTTTTGATAATGCTAGATATGATTTTATTTTAGATACGGGAAATAATTTATTAAAAATACAAGTAAAAACTTCTCGTTGGAAAGATGAAGAACATTCTGGTTTTATATTTAATTGTTATAGTCAGCACTCTTTATCAACTGGTAATAAAGTAATGAAATATACAAAAAAAGAAATTGATTTTTTTATGACCGAACAAGAAGGAATATTTTATTTATATCCTGCTCCAGAATAGGGTTTAAAAGAAAAAACTTTAAGAATTTTACCTGCAAAATCTGGACAAGTTAAAAATATTTCTTTTGCAAAGGATTATATATTTGAGGAGGTTATAAAAGACTATTAATTGCAATTTCAAAACCGATGTTCGTGATGAGCGGATTGGGGGTTCGAGTCCCTCTCGCGGCGTTGCAGTGCGCTAGTTCAGTGGTGAGAACGGCGGTCTTATAAACCGCTAATACGAGTCCGATTCTCGTGCGCACTATTCAAATTAATGATATGGAGGTTTTTATGACAAATGTAATTGAAGATAAGGATATCAAAAAAATATTAGAATCAGACGTTACAGCGGTTAATTCTATAAAAACATATTTACAAGAAATTAGCCAATATAGCCTCCTATCAAAAGAAGAGGAAATTAAATTGGCGAAAGCCGCCGCCTCAGGTGATCAAAAGGCAAAGAATGATTTAATTAATCATAATCTTCGTTTAGTTGTTCATATAGCTAAACAATATATAGGACATGGTTTATCTTTTTTAGATTTGATTCAAGAAGGGAATTTGGGTTTAATTAAGGCCGCAGATAAATATGATGTAACTAGGGGTTTTAAATTTTCTACTTATGCTACCTATTGGATAAAACAAACCATATCATATGCGGTTATGAATCAAAGTAGAAATATTAGAACACCTGTTAATATTATTAAATTAATTAGTAATATTAAAAAAGCGCGTCAAGATTTTCAAAAAACTTATGGTAAAGAAGCTACAGATCAAGAAATTGCAAAAATTTTAAACATTAGTGTAGATAAGATTAAAGAAACTTCTTTTTGGACAAATGATACAATCTCATTAGATACATTAATTAGTGATGATGAAGAAGTTCCCATAGGATTTTTTATAAAAGATAAGTCTGCGGAGGACGCTTTTCTTTCTATTGATGAAGAATATCAAAAAGATATAATTAAAACAGTTCTTAATACATTAAATGATAGAGAAAAATTTATTATTATTCAGCGGTTTGGGATAAATCAAGATAGAGCTAGAACTCTTGAAGAAATTGGCGGCGATCTTGGATTGAGTAGAGAACGAGTTCGTCAGTTAGAGGAAACCGCACTTAAAAAACTTCGAAACCCGCGTCGAGCAAATATATTAAAAGAATTTTTTTAAACATTTGGGCAAAGTTTTATAAATAATTTGGTATATTTTTTATTAAGAATAGACCAAAGAAAACTCTTTGATTTTTAATAAAATTTTTGATATAATATATATGTAAGGTAGGGGAAGAAGTTTTCAATGGTTTTTAAATTTCTTATAGGGGCGAGTCAAGCGCCGTTCCTATAAGAAATAAAAATAATTTGAAATTTTTAAAAATTTTTGATATAATATATATATAAAGACAGAAAACAGCAAAAAAATGATACAAAATTAAGTAAATACAATTTCTTACAGAAAGTGCTGAAGTTTTTAAGTGGTTTTGATTTTGTTTTTTGGTAAGCCGCCTATCTATAGGTTGTTAGTAAAAAAGAGAAACCTCCTGTCTTGTGCGAAAGGTCACGCGCCTGACCAAATGCAAATCCGGCGTGCGGTTGAAGTGGGAAGCCCGCTTAAAACAAGCCCACAATATGGGGGCATAGCTCAGTTGGTGGTAGCGAGTGACTGTTAATCACTAGGTCGAAGGTTCAAGTCCTTCTGTCCCCGTTTAATACTCTGATGGCGTAATTGGCAGCCGCGCTGGTCTTAGGAACCAGTCCTTTATGGGTGAGGGTTCGAGTCCCTCTCGGAGTACGCAAGTGGGAGTTCTAAGCCACTTTTTAAAAAGAATGAACAGCGTTGTGTTTTTATAATAGTTTTTCACTCTCGGCCTTAATATGTTAGCAAAAAAAACTATAGAGAGGAAAGACCCTCGTTAGGTGTTCTTTAGTTGCAACCCTCTCGCTTCCCTAATGCGCATATGGGAAGATTTGGAACGAAGTTTTTCAGGCAAAAACACTCGCGGAGAGAATGTGGGTTCAATCCCCACCGTTCCATTTTGTCAGATAAGACATTAAAATCAGCGTTATCATGGATTAGAGTTAAACTACCACCGACTATGTAATTCGACCCTTTGGGAGTTGTATTAGGTATGTGGCTTTGTGGGAAACGCTTAATAAAGACGCAAAGTAAACTCATTTTTAATTATCAGTATCTATCGTGCCTCTTAACAATGCGTACCAGGATAGATCAGCTCTTTAATTTATTATAATTATGTCAAAATATCGAAGCTAGTTTCTAAACAGCCCTCTTCGAGGCACATAATTATATAATCGGTAGTCAAGCATTAAAAGGCAATAAGAAAATAAAGCTGGATTACTTAGGGACACCAAGGAGAGACACCTTATAGAGCAGGGGAAAATCCATAAGATACTCTAAAATCATCGTTGCAACCCTAAACAGATGCGTGTGATTGAAACTGCACACCCGATTATTTACTTTTAAAAAAGAAAGAGAGGGACTTATTATGAAAGATAATAAAACTGTAGTTTATATGGTAACTTATCAGGATGATAACAAGAAAACTCATCTTACTTTTGTAAAAGGTTTTTCTTCTGTTAGATTTATTAAAAATCGTTTTGAAAATGTACGGTTTGAAGTAACAGATAAATATTGTCGAGAAGAAAGAGAAATGTTTGATTTTTAATAAAATTTTTGATATAATATATATATAAGATATATAGCAATGGTGATTGGATTTAATAGTGTACATAAACATCCAAAGAGTCCACCACACTGCGGCGGTCGGTAGCGAGAGACCATAGCAGACTACCTCGAAGGGGTCATGACCTTCTAATTCAGGCTATAAATGGACGGAATAGGGAGCCTAGAAAATGGACAAAGCTATATATCAGTACTGATGTTGAATCTCATGGCTAAGCACTGAAGGAATTCCGAGGGATTGGAGGATGCGGAGGAGTAGGAAAAAGTAGGGTCCTTTGAAGTGCAATCAACAAGGTGGGACAGGTAGAGTGAGAACATTTACCCACATTTTTTAGTCTTATAGTATAATGGTTAGTACACTAGATTGTCTCTCTAGAGGTCGGGGTTCGATTCCCCGTAGGATTGTTTAACGCTCAGTGGTCAAGTGGTTAAGACGCCAGTCTCTAAAACTGGAAACTCGAGTTCGATCCTCGGATGAGCGATAGGTCCAGACTAGCTCTAGACGTAAAACTAAATAAGACTTTATTGTAGGCTAGTAGAGATAAAGTCAAAATTGAGAGTCTCTCACCGCGTCTGTCCCAGCTCGGTATATAAATGCATTGGGATGGGGAGGAAACCCTACTGAAGAAAACCATTTTGAGGTTTGCGCAGACCTCACTGTATATGTGTTTGCTGGTGCAAACATTACCCTCAGTAAGGGTGAAGATGATAGGTTCGATTCCTGTATATACAGTTTTATCGCGGGGTGGAGCAGTCTGGAAGCTCGTCAGAGTCATGTTCTGAAGGTCGGAGGTTCGAATCCTTCTCCCGCAATTTAGTCACACACAGCAAAATTGTCAAGGTAGCGAAAAGGTTAACGCATTAGAATTTTAATCTAAGAATTGTTGGTTCAAATCCAACCCATGGTAATGTGACTAGAAAATGCCGTCATAGCGCAATGGTAGCGCAAGTGTTTTGTAAACACTGGGTTGGGAGTTCGAATCTCTCTGGCGGCTTCAGCAGGAGTAGTACAGAGGTTAGTGCGCTAGTCTTCCAAACTAGTTACGCGGGTTCAATTCCCGTCTCTTGCTTTATATGGGGTCATAGCTCAGCTGGGAGAGCACATCCCTTGCAAGGATGAGGTCGAGAGTTCGATTCTCTCTGACTCCACTATTGCGATATCTGGATTTATTTAATTTTAACTACTCGATTAACTCAGCTGGGAGAGTGCGACTCTTACAAAGTCGAAGTCGTTGGTTCAAGTCCAACATCGAGTACTGTTTGCGGGCGTGGCGTAAGGGCAGCCGCACGGGACTTTTTCCTAACAAACTATAAAGGAGAGCCTTATAGTGGAAACATTATAAGTGTAGGTGGCTAATTCGGCGAAAGGTTAGGCAACGCCGAGCTAAATTAAAATAATAGTGCCAATGAAGGTTGGTTTGGGAGTTAACCCAAATAAGATGCAAGACAGGGCGGAGGTCGCGCCTCCATAAAACCTTAGATATAGGCGAGGGACTGACTAAGGGGAAACTATTATTTTATAAATGTGTAGAGACTATATACCATCTACCTAAGTCAGAAATGATATGGTAAAGACATAGTCCAGACTACAACGCTAATGGGCGGCTATGGTGACATAGAGTAGTAAGAAAATCCCGGGGACGAGAGTCCGTGTGAGTTCGAATCTCACCGCCCGCATTTTTTGGCTCCATCGTCTAAATGGTAAGGACGCAGCCCTTTCAAGGCTGAAATGTTGGGTTCAAGTCCCATTGGAGCTGCTATGGGTGAGTAGACGACTAAGGAGATTGGCGGGGCTGTAAACCCCGTGGCTTTGGCACCGAGTGGGTTCGATTCCCTCTTCACCCATTCTCGTAGCCGTATATTTATGGGTAGCTCCCAACGAGAGATATAAATAAATACGGTAAATCTTAATTTATATAACTGATCGACCCAGGCGTAAGGGTACAGAATATGACAATATCTATATTGTAAATTCCGCGGTTTAAGTGATGAACGTATGCATTGGTTATAACGCAGCCATTAATAAAAAGAATTGTTCTCAAAGATTTAAGAATGAGAATGAAAGGAGATTTTATTATGAAAATTTTATATCAAAGTGACATTACAGGTAAAACTTATGAATCTGAGGCGGCCCTTGTAAAAGCAGAAGCTGAAATTTCAAAAGCAAAGCAGGAAGAAGAGCTAAAGAAGAAAGAACGCGCAGAAGCGGCAAAGGTAGTTCAAGCTAAACTGGACGCCGCCAAGAAAGCTCAGAAAGAAGCTCAGGAGAGTCTTGTTGACTTTTGTAAAAAGTATGGAACATTTAAGACCTCTCTTGACAGAAAAAGCGTTTTTGATCCATTCAGTTTTTTCTTTGATCCATTTGAGTTTTAACCCATAAATCACGAAATACTTATCTGATTATTTACAGTTTTCATGGCGTTTTGCGAATGCAAGACGCTTTTAACGAGAATGTGGTGTAATGGTAGCACGCCAGTTTTGGGAACTGGAGGCGAGGTTCGAATCCTACATTTTCGATTACTTTTTTATTAATTATTACAAAAGTTTTACATTTTGGTCAAATTTATGTAATATTTCCTTAATATTTTTTATATTTAATATAAGAAATAGTTAAGGAGGAAAAATATTGATTAAAAAATTTATTGTAGTATTATTATCATGTTTTATTTTATGCGGTTTTGCAAGTCCAATAGAAGCAAGCGAATTAAATTAGAAGAAATCTCTTCCAATTTAGCCCACACTGAGAACAAATTTTAATCAAAATGCTAATTTAAAGATTAATGATTATAATTTTATTGACACTTTGGAAAAACGTAGTAAAAATAAAAAAAGTGATAATATAACCTTTTTACATGCGGTTCCCGTCTTACATGCGGAAATAGTCGAGGTCCCCGCATAGCCAGTAGAAGAATAGGTTTATATAGAATAGGAGCCTATTGTTTATGAAGAATAGGTTGCTTATTAGGAAGAACCAGTTTACTATGAATAGGAGCCTACAGTCTATTATTAGGAACCAATTTATTATGAAGAAACTGTAATTCCAGAAGAAGAAGAATATATAGTATATGAATAGCCACAATACGTTGAAGAAGAAATAACTTATAATTATGAAACAACAGAACAAGTATCTTATGATAATTCTTCTACCGTTGGTCAATAGATTGTAAATAATGCATTACAATATGTTGGTAATCCTTATGTATATGGCGGAAATAGTTTGACAAATGGAATTGACTGTTCTGGTTTTACTCAACAAATATTAGCGGCGTCTGGTATTACAATAGACAGAACAGCAGAAAGTCAATCTTATGGTGGAGAATATGTTGATTTAAATAATTTACAAGCTGGAGATTTATTATTTTATGATAATGGTGATTTTATTGGGCATGTTGCAATCTATTGCGGAGATGGAACAGTTGTACATGCCAGTGATGAAATTACGGGTATAACTGTTTCTGATGTTAACTACAGAACTCCAGCATTAGCTAAAAGGTACTGGTAACAGTACCTAATTAAGCGCGTGTCACCTAGCGGCTAGGGTAACGGACTTTTAATCCGTCAAGATTCGTCTCATCGTGGGTTCAAATCCCGCCACGCGCATTTTCTGCGGGAAGAACAATATCAAATAATATTGTAGGTATGGTGAAATGATATATCCGCCTCAAAACAGAAACTGTCTCAGCAGTAATATTATAATACATTAAAACAGTTGAATTGTAAATAATTTTGATTTTGTCGGTTTATAATCCAAGACTGAGATATTGGAGTGATCAGCTGCACTTAATAAATAAACGATAAAATTCGTAGATGAAATTATAAACTATATTATTTGAAAAACAAGGGAATAGGATGAGGAGCGGCGATGCAGACCACTTAATAATGTCTAGGCATCAAGTAGTTTTAGAATAATATAGTTTATAAGGAAGTCTAAAAAATATTTGATTTTTAATAAAAATTTTGATATAATATATATATAAAGTTAAGACATTTACAGCAAACATTAAAAAAATATTATATTGTCGTGAGTTCAAGTCTCATCTTTTTCCGAGCGAAAGAGTAGATCAGCTGGTAGATCAAATAATAAATTAAATGTCTTGATTAAAGCCCCTTCGCCAAGTGGTAAGGCACAGCACTTTGACTGCTGTATGCGGTGGTTCGAATCCACCAGGGGCTGTAGACTCCGATAGCATAATGGAGAGAACATGTGACTACGGATCATAAGATGGGGGTTCGACTCCCTCTCGGAGTATTTATATGGGAGATTAGGCTAATAGGTAAACCGCGTTATGTTAAAACATCGGTTTTGTAAAAACCCGAATCAGCAAATTTAAATGATAAACAGTTGCTTGGGGCGCACGTATTAGAGGTTCGAGTCCTCTATCTCCTATTAAAAATCAACTTATAGTGAGTGAAAGCCTAACGACAGGGGAGGAAAAGGAATCGCAAGGGTAACATTTTTCTCGTCGGACATTACCCAATCCGAAAAATCGGGTCTTACGCTAGATTGACCGACGCCGCGGAAAGTAGCTATAAGTTGATTTTATAAAAAATTTTTGTTATAATATAAATATAAGATATAAACAGCAAAAAATATTAATCGCCACATTTCAAGTTTGATTAGCTTACAATATATCTTGTTTAAAAATCTTTAGATACTAACAGCAATTTAATTTAACATTATTTAATTTTTAAATCTTGATGTAAAGAATAAAAACTTAAATTTTTAAAGGTATCTAGTTTAAAATTTTAAAAGATTTCAAGTATGGTTTTTCGCAATCACACTTATTTTCACTCCCTTTCTTTTGATTTTGGACTAGTCAATTTTGGCTAGTCCGTTTTTTTATGAGTCAATAGCCAAATGGTAAGGATGTTAAGAGCAAAATTAAAAAACTTTGGTCCGATTTTAATAATTCTTTTCTTATAATTTTTATTAATAGTAGAAAGATAAGAAAGGAGAATTTCAAATGATTGGAATTTATAAAATTACAAATAAAATTAATGGATTAAGTTATATTGGACAAAGTGTTCATATTGAAAGACGTTTTATTGAACATTGTCTGCCATCAAAAACGTCAAAAATCTCTTGTGCAATTCAAGAATATGGAAAAGATAATTTTGATTTTTCTGTATTAGAAGAATGTTCTCAAAAGTAGTTAAATGATAGAGAACAATATTGGATTCAATATTTTAATACTATTGTACCTTATGGCTATAATGTAGCAGAAACTAATAGTGCTACTAATCATACTGTTTATTACTATTATAATAAAGAACAGTTACAATCTATTTTAAAAGATTTATAGAATAATCAATATACATTAAAAGATATTGCGAAAAAATATAATTTAAATATTAGTACCATTTCAAGAATTAATAAAGGTTTAATTCATTGGCAGCCTAATATTCAATATCCAATTAAAGATACTAATCGAAAGAATTTACCTAAAAAATATTGTATAGATTGTGGAATTGAAATTTCTTATACAGCAACTCGTTGTAATAAATGTGCTGCTAAACAAAGAACTATTGAAAAACCTATTAATCGAGAAGAATTAAAAAAATTAATTAGAAATACCCCTTTTACAACAATAGGAAAGCAATTTAATGTAACAGATAACGCAATACGAAAATGGTGTAAAAGTTATAATCTTCCAACCACAAAAAAAGAAATTAAACAATATACTGAAAAAGAGTGGGAACAAATTTAAATGCCACTTGAGGAAGTGACCGAGCTGGTTAAGGAGTTGGTCTGCAAAACCAATACAGTAGAAATACTCATGGGTTCAAATCCCATCTTCCTCTTTGTTGATTTTAAATAAAAATTTTGATATAATATATATATAAGGTTATGAAAGATAACCTCAAACAAAAGTTTGAAAGAGATAAAAGGAGAAAAAATACTATGAATACTTTTCTTAATCAGATGACCAAGGATAACAATATCACTCGTACAGAAAATGGCGGCATTACCCGCAAGAGTACAGAATCTAAGGTACTTGATATGTTCGGAATGGGCGGTGCATATAGAAGTCGTTCTGATGCAGATGTTATTCTTCTTTTTAAGAATGCATTTGAGGAAGATCGCCTTCTAGCTATGAAGTGTCTATTCTATCTGAGAGACATTCGCGGCGGCCAGGGTGAGAGGCGCTTCTTTAGAACCGCTTTTCGTTGGCTTTGTAACGAATATCCGCAGGTTGCTAAGGCAAATCTTGAGAATGTCAGTGAATATGGTCGTTGGGATGATCTGATCTACGTTGCTGAAGGCACTCAGGTGCAGACCGCCGCATTTAATATTATCAAGCGTCAGCTGGCTCTTGATATCCAGTGTAAAACTCCGTCTCTTCTTGCAAAATGGATGCCTTCTCAGAATGCTTCTAATGCAGATACTAAAAGACTTGGGCATATTCTGGCAAATTTCTTAGGAATGACTAGCCGCGAGTATCGCAAGACTCTTTCTACTCTGCGTGAGCGTATTAATGTTCTTGAGAGACTGATGAGCGCAAACCGCTGGGATGAGATTGAGTTTGATAAGATTCCTTCTAAGGCAGGACTTATTTATCGTAATGCTTTTGCAAGACGAGATATTCTTGCTAAGAAGTATGAAACCTTTGCTAAGAGCAAGAGTACTGAAGTAAATGCAGATGCGCTGTATCCGCATGATATTGCCCACAGAGCATTTAAAATGTCTGTTAGTCTTGAAGATCCAACTCGTCTTATGCTTCAAAAGTATTGGGATAATCTCAAAGACTTTTATTGCGGTAGAGAGGAAAATGGTATTGCGGTTATTGATGTGTCTGGCTCTATGAGCGGAGTTCCGATGGAGGCCGCAGTTTCTATGGGAGCTTATATTGCAGATAAGGCACATGGTCCATTTGCAAATCATTTTATTACTTTTTCTGCTCACCCGCAGCTGGTGAAGTTTGAGGGAGTAGATATTGTTGATAAATTTAAGCGTTGTGTTCGTGCGGATTGGGGTATGAATACAAATGTGCAGGCAGTGTTTAATATGCTTTTAAATACTGCTAGGAGACAGGGCGTAAAGGCTGAAGATATGCCGACCAGAATTTATATCTTCTCTGATATGGAGTTTGATGAGTGTGTGTCTTTTGATCGCACCTCTTCTAATCGTTCTTATGATGATTATTGGAACGGAAGATGGGATTCTTATCATACTATTAACTCTATTGACGAGGCAAACTCTGACCTTGAGAAGATCAAGTCAGAATGGGCGCATTATGGATATCAGATGCCTCAGATTATCTTTTGGAATCTTAATGCCAGAAATAATCGGATTCCTGCGATCGGCGATGGATTCAGCTATGTAAGCGGATTCTCCCCTTCCATGATTGATTGCATCCTGAGCGGCAAGGATGGTTGGGATCTGATGGTTGAAAAGCTCATGTCTGAGCGCTATAAGGCGGTTACCGCATAATTCATATATATAGGGTGTGCAAAAAGCACACCCTATTTTTTTGTTAAATAATTTGGTCAAAAATAAATAATTCTTCTATTGAATTTTTAATATATATTTAGATATAATAAAGTTTTAATGGAGACAAAAGGAGGAAAACAAATGGCGTTAGTATCAAATTTATATCCGCCAATAGTTCAAGATACAAGTGTTGTTTTTTCTAAAAATACACCCTGTAGAATTTATTTTTAGTTATCTCCATATAATTCAGCTGATGATATAAAAAATGTACAAATTTCTTTAACAAATTTACGTACCAATGCTTCTGGTTTCAATAGTGATATTGTATAGAAATCTTCTGGAATAAAAATAGTTGGAATGAAAGATTAGGACTCTTCTTCTAGACATTATATTGAAATATTTCCGGCGGATATGGCAAATGGCCAATTTGAAACAGGACAATTTTATAAAGTTCAGTTAAGATTTACGCATACTAGCGCGAAAGATATAGGAGATTTTATAAAACAATCAAGTAGCGATGAAGATAGCGATGAAAATAATTCTATAAAAAAATTAAAAAATGCTATATAGATAGTTTAGAATCTTGTAAATGAATATGAATATAAAGATGAAGAAACTATTAATAAATTAATAAATGAAATTAATGCAATAAATATTTCATCAAGAGAAAATGAAATAAATACAAAAGATATTGCTAATTGGCTATATAATCAAAGAGATTATTTTTCTTAGTGGTCTAAAATTATTTTAATAAAAGGTATAGATCCGCCGAGTATTTCGTTAAAATCTTTTAATGAAGTATAGAGTTTTTCTGGAAAAATTATGTTAACTCAACCTACTGTTAATATTGTTGGAAAAGTAAATTTTTCACAAAATAAGACAGATTCATTAAAAAGTTATAATATAAAACTTTATGATAAAGAGTCAAATGCTCTTTTATATCGAACAGAAGAAATATATCCTATTTCACCAGGTTCTAATGAGATTAATTATGAATTAATATATGATTTTTAGGATGCAGTTGATTATACTTTTAAATTAACATACACTACATTAGATGGATATACAAATTCAATTAGTAGGGATTTTTATATTATTCAAACCGAAGCGTTAACAGATAAAGTACCCGCAGATATAAATATTTTTGAAGATTCGGATAATGGAAGAATAAAAGTTAAAATTACCGCAAATACTGAAGATACTTTTTTAGGTAATATAGTCATTAGAAGAACTTCTTCTTAGTCTTAGTTTCATAAATGGGAAGATGTTCGTATTATTTCATATGCAGAATTTAGTAAAATTGATATTACTTGGTATGATAAAACTGTTAAAAGCGGCGTTTGGTATAAATATGGAATGCAAAAAGAAAACTCAACAGGATTTAGAGGAACTTTTACACAAGTAAAATAGCCAGTAATGTGTCTTTTTGATGACATATTTTTAATAAGAAAAAATGCTCAATTAAGAATAAATTTAAATCCATCTCTTAATGAATTTAAATATAATGTAATGGAATCTCAACAAAATCCATTAGGTTCAAAATTTCCTTTTATAAAAAGAAATTCTTCTAATTTTTTTAGAACATTCCCTATTGGAGGATTAATTAGTTCTTTTATGGATACTACAGATTGGTATGATCCTCATTTTTAGATTGGAATAAATAATAAAGGCGAAGAATAGGGTGTTTTTTATAATAATAAAAATTAGTTAAAACTTTTTACATCAAAAGAAAAAATATATAAAAATTCTAAAGATTTATATAAACAATATAATAATGATAATAATATTAATTAGTATCAAGATTATATATATGAAAGAGAATTTAGACAAAAGGTTTATGATTTTTTATATGCAAATGATGTAAAATTATTTAAATCTACAACAGAAGGAAATATTCTTATTAAATTAATGAATATTGACTTTCAACCAATGGAGGCTTTAGGGCGGCGACTTTATTCATTTACCGCAACCGCTGTATAGATAGATGAATCTACTATTTTAAATTTTGATAAATATGACATTCAAACAATTGGAACAGCCATCCAAGAAATTGGTTTTGATTATGATGTTTTAGGACAAATTGATGGAATTTTTAAGCCAAAAGATAATGGTAATGGTGCATCTGTTCCAGATAATATTATGCCATATATTCAACAAAAACAAAAAAATAGTCGTCAACAGTAGGGTTATATAGATGAACTTCAAAAACTAAAATGGGTAAGAATTGAAATTACATCTCCTCCATACGTTATTGTTAATGATGCTTCATTGGGATTAAGAAAAGCTAATCAAAATGATAATTTAGAAAATGCTATGATGGGATATTTAGTTATAATAAACGGAAATACAGTTATAATTCCTCCATCTGAATAGCGGCGAGATAATAATCTTCTTGAACCAAAAAATAATCCTATTGAAGATATTTATATTTAGCATATAGGTTTTTTTGAATTAAAAGGAGATAATATTGCAGTTACTAGTTTAGCTTTCCCATAGGAAACTGAAGTAAGAATAGATTATCTTGCTAATTTCATGTAGAAATAGGATGTTTCAAAGCAAATTAAAGGTGCTTATTATGACTATAGAGCTGGACAGCTTTATGATATATTTTATCCTACCGATTCTGTTTTTAGAATAATTTCTAATAAATATTTGTTAGATTATGCAGATTACTATCAGAGATTAATTAATATTTCTGGAGTTGGACTTTCTGGCCCGCCTAAAACAACAGTATATGTAAGAGATTCTAAGGACAGTTCTTTTAATCGTCATATTTTAGAAAATGGATTTCTTCAATTAATAGATGAAGAAGCTAGCATTAATGGATTATATTTTTGCGGCGTTCATTTATAGCAATGTACGGATCCATTGTAGACCAAAAAAATAAATGGTCTTACTGATTTTAATTTTATTGAAGGAACTTATTCTAATTTAAATGATATAATAAATCCTGCTAATGGCAATATCTATTAGATTGAAAAATGGGTAACAGAATAGGCGGCTGTTCAACCTTAGGCATGGATGGAAGATAATGTAATTCTAGTAGCAGAATTTAGTGAAACAGAAAGCCAAACATATAATTATACTTTATATCCAGAGTATTCTATTATAGATCCTAAAAATTTATATACTTTATTATTAGATAGATATAAGTATAATTATAAGGTATATTTTGCTTATTATTATGGATGTTGGTACCTACTTCCCGCAACAAGTCCTAATTAGGCAATAAGTGATGAAATAATAGATCAATTTTTAGAACAATTTAGACATGATATTAGATATTTAAGATAGGATGAATATATTATAACAGGTCAAAGTGCAGATACCTTTGAAGAAATAACAGATCCAATCCCAAATGGTGTATATACGATAGCTGCCGCGACAAATGATGAAGGTAGGTCTACTCTTAAAGGTACGAAAGAATATCTTATTAATACAGAATCTAAATATTCAAATAATATATTACAGGCTCTTATCAAAAATTCTAATAATAGATGTATTTATTATAAAGGTCAATGGTGCCATTTTACATCGGAAAATGATGTACTTTGTCCAGTTGAAGCCATTGTAGACTACTATTGTGAAATTGAAAAAGGAGTTTATAATAATGGCTAATAATTTTCCATATTTAAAAGATTCTACTTTTTTAAAAAAATTTGATAGAATAAAATTAAAAGAACAACTTGTAAAATTAGTTGTTTTAGATTTTAAAACATAGACTCCCATCCAAGAAATTCAAGGTAAGGTTCTTGGAGGGAGCTTTACTTTTGATGGGTCTTCCGCGATGAGAAGAACTGGTAATGTTACTTTAGTAGCAAGTGATACAGAGAATAATTTAAGTAATGTTAATTATTTATTATCTATAAATAAAAAGATAGAAGTGTTAATTGGTTTTGTAAATACTACAAATTAGTATTTAGACTATCCAGTTTTATGGTTTCCAATGGGAATTTATGTAATAGTAAATTCTAGTATTGCACATGGCTCTGGAGGAATAACTATTACATTAACTCTACATGATAAAATGGCTTTATTAAATGGAGAATGCGGCGGCACCCTTCCCGCATCTGTTATTTTTAGTTAGGTTGAAGAGATAGACGAAGAAGGAAATACTTATATAAGTAATCCAACTATTTATCAAATAATTCAATAGTTAGTTAATCATTTTGGCGAAGAACAGCTAGGAAAAATTATTATTAGTGATCTTGATAATCAAATTAAAAAGGTTATGAAATGGACTGGCGGCAGCCCGCTGTATCGCTACAGTGGAGTAAATAAAGATGGTCAAATATCTTATAGTTTAACCACAAATTATAAAGATTTAAAAGATGAAAATAATAATCAATTAGATGTCTCTGAAATACAAAGTTATACATATGGAGATGATGTTGGTTATATTTTAACTGATTTTATATATCCTGGATAGTTACTTGGTAATGCGGGCGATTCTATTGTTACAATATTAGATCAAATTAAAAATACTTTAGGTAATTATTAGTATTTTTATGATAGATAGGGAAATTTTCATTTTCAAGAAATAAAAAATTATTTAAATAATTCTTTTACAACTAGTATAATAAATGAAATAAAGTCATAGGATTATTCAATAAATTATAGTAGAGAAAAAAATGTATATTCATTTGATGATGCTAATTTAATTTTGTCATATACTAATACCCCACAATACCAGCAAATTAAAAATGATTTTGTTATTTGGGGAAAAAGAAAATCAATAGAAGGAAAAGAAATTCCTATTCGTTATCATTTAGCTATTGATGATAAACCGAAAGATGGAAATATATATTAGTGCTTTTTTTATGAAGATCCAGATGATGGTTTAATTAAAGCCAAAAAACCATTAATGTTTTCTTCTTTTGATAATCTACCTAAAAAAGGTTAGGCTGATATTTATTACTGCGTTTCTGACAATGATAATCAAGAGAAGAAAATATATAAATGGATTCCAGAGGCGGCAGCCTATCAATTAACTAATTATAAATTAAAAACTATTATAACTTCAGACTATAGAACTGAATTATATTTTTCTGGAGTGGATAAATAGCCATTTGGATTAGATAGCAATTATTATTTCACTTAGTTAAAAAATGAATGGCCTAAGATATATAATATTGAAACTGGCGAATTTAAAAATGCAAATAAAAATGCAGCAAACAATCTTGATTATTATTTAGATTTAATAGATTCATCTGCCGCAATATCAGAATTTAGTGTAAATAATATAGGAAGAAGAACTGCAACTATTGTAGATGATAAAATTAATTGTATTTTTGAACCAGAAATTCCTAATCTTATTTTAATTGAAGCTGGGGCAGAAAATGCAAATATAATTAAAAATTGGTGTAACAAACAAGGTCAAGATTGGATTCAAGTTAAGAGTGAAGTTTATTCTTTATTATTAACAGGAGGAACAATGCGATCTGCTTATGAATAGATTAGAAGATAGTTATATCAATACACATGTTATAATGAACAAGTATCAATAACAACTTTACCTATATATTATTTAGAACCAAATACAAGAATTTCAATTACAAATAATTAGATAGGAATTAATGGAGATTATATTATAAAATCTTTAACAATTCCCTTAGATATAAATGGAACTATGAGTATCTCTTGCTCAAAGGCAATTGATAGATTGTGATAAAAGGAGATAAAATAATGTCATATAATGTTGGCCAATTTAGGTCTTTTGATATTGATATTGGAAATTATTTAACAGATTTAAATATAACAATTCACCAAGGAAATAATGGACTTACTAAGTCAACTTTTGAGAATGTTTAGTTTAAAGATGCTTATACTGATAATATAAATTTAATAACTTAGAATAATTATTATTCAAAATTTAAAATAAAAAAGATGCCAAAATCAGAACAAACTATTTATTTAAAAGCTAAAAATAGTAATAGAGAACAAATTTTAGGAACTTTTAATATTGCTAATGCATCTAGCGAAAATGAAGAAGAGTTTTCTTTTTTTGAAATAGTTTTTTCTGTAAATGATAATTATAATCTTTTAGTTTGGTAGCTAGCTAGAACTTTTGAAGATTATGCTGGTTTAACATAGGACATTTTAAATCAAAATGCCGGACGTATGATTGATGTTGAAGACGCTGGACTTTATATAATAACAGATTTATTAGCTAATACAAATCAGAATCAAACTGGCACGAGTTCTTCACAAGGATTTTTAAAACAAAAATTTAGTAATTTACAATATCTTAATAAAATTGGTATTCAAGGTCCGCCGCTAATGCTTATGAGTATCAATAGATAGCAAATAAGAATTGGTAAAAATGGAATTTATGAATTAAATAATGGAATAAATGTTACTTCTATTGGATTTGTTCCCAAACAATATGAAGATAAAAAAGATTTTTTTATTATGGATTTTGAATATTAGGCAATAAATTCAACAGAAGATGATATAAATAATAATGATGAATAGGAAGGAGAATAATAAATATGTACTCTTTTTATGGCGGCCGGCCTGGTAATTCTTTTGTTATTGTCACCACTTATGAGAGTGTTGATGATATGATAAAAAATTTTGAAAAAGGCCCAGAATATACCGCAGTTCATTATAATGAATATGTATTAATAAATACACCAAATAAAAATGATCGAGATAATGGTAAAATCTTTAGACGCGGTTATGATTATAAAAATAAAATGGGTGGAGCTGAATAGATTGGTCAAATTGTTGGTCCTGCGGGGCCTGCGCCAAATTTATAGGTTAAATCTATTGAAGACATTGATAATATTCCAGTCCCATAGGGATCAGTAAAAAGGCCTGCGGGAGATGAAGAAGAACCAGAACAAGTTGGATCTTGGTCAATAAGTAACAATGGTCTTATTCCTGGAAAAGACATTGATAAAAATAATAATCTTGTTTATAATGATACCATTAATTGGAAAAGTTTTACAATAAGAAAAAGTGATAATTCAGAATCAACTGCATACATAGGTCTTCAAATCCCCTATCCTGTAATTGAATTTGAAACATCTTCAATAGAGCCTTATAATCAAGAAAATGAATATAAAGATACATCTAGTATAACTCGAATAGATGATTAGTCTCATCCCTTTTATGAAAAATGGCATATTAACATTCCAGAAGGAGTAAAAGGAGATTCATTTGAAAATCTTTATATTGCAAAAGATTAGAACGATGGGTTTGATCACTTATATTATAAAATAAAGAAATATGATGAAAATAAAAGTGGAGTCTCTACAGAACCTGTTGATTTAGGTGCTTTTAATATAATAAAAGATATTTCAATTAATGAAGAAGGTACTATAACAATATCTTATACTGGACATACTCAAACAGTTTTTGAAAATGTAATAAAAAGTATAAATGATATTCAATTAAATAATGAAACTGGAAATTTAACGGTTTCATATAATCATGGAAATAATACCGTTCTTTAGGGAGCAATTAAAAGAATTGATAATATTAGTCTTTCAAGCGATGGTATTATAAGCGTAAAATACAATACAGAAGAAACGGCTCAAGAAATTAATCCAGACAATGGTATTAAATGGATAAATTAGCTTCAATTAACATCTAATGGAGATATGCTTGCAACATATAATCAGCCTATTGGAAGAATCTTTGTACAACGAATAGAAGATGAAGAAACTCAAACTTCTTATGAAGAAAGTTTTTACATTCCTCAAAGTGAAATTTCAGATTATTAGGCTAGAGTTGAAGCAGATACTACAGGAAATATATGGATTGAAGAAACTCCAATTGTAAGAATTTCAACCGAAAAAATTAAATGGATTACCAATATGAGAATTGGTAATATGGGAATTCTTTAGGTTCAATATAATACAACTTCAGCCGATGAATGGGAAACATTATATGATTCAAATGATAGTCCTATTAGTTTAAAATTTGTTATTGATATGGGATTTGATAAATAGGGATATTTAATTGCAACATATAATAAACCGCTTTATTATTTAGATCAAGATGGAAATATAGTACAAGAAGAGAATATTAATGACCCTCAATATTAGGGCCAAACACTTTAGAAAGTTTACACTGAGAGACTTAGTGAAACTCCATTAAAATGGATTACAAATATTACTCAAAATAATACAGATTTAATTATTGAATATAATACTACGCATAAGGTTAATAATGAGACAGAAAATGGATTGGTGGGCGAAGATATTTATGAAAATGATTCAAATACTTTTGGAAATGTATTTAATGTTCCAACTGAATTAAAATTAGAAACAGGTGTTTTAAAAGTCCATTGGCGCGAAAAAACTGATTCAACCGCGGATGATTATTACTAGACCCTTGGTAATGTAGATTCTGTAGAAGATGTTGCATTAGATACTAAAGGCAATTTATTATTTAAATTTGCTTCTGGCAAAGGAGAAACAGATTATAGTAAAATTAAAGGAGAACCAGAAACAAAATGGCAATATATTGGAACGATTGCTCCAGGGGCATATGGATTTGATTCTAATTTAATTTAGATAAAAAATCAATATATTTTAGGATATTTAAAAGAAAAAAATTTACATTTTCGCCTTCCTACTTCTTATCTTTTACCAACAAGCATTACAGGAGGACAAATTCAAGGCTCAGATGTAATTAAATTTTCTACAGATACTTCTTTAAGTCAAGAATTTTATCCATATAATAAAACATATACAATATAGTCTAGTATTACAGGAATTAACTTCACTTTCCAAGATGTAATAGAAAATGCTGTTGAAGATATAACTCCAGTTAATGTTTTTGTAAATTGGATGACTGTTGGATTATAGATTGAAAAAGGCGGTGATCCAGATGTTTAGATTAATTGGCAAGTAAGATTAGAAGCATTAGAAACATTAGCTCAAAAATTAAATGCTACACTTTATTCGACTGATTAGGATGGTAATGAAATTAATAAAATAAAAAATTTTTAGACTCAAATAAATGATCTTAATAATCGAACAACCACAACTGAAAATAATTTAAGTACTATGCAGGGTTATATGGGAACACTTCCTTCTAATTCAACCTTTTCCGCAAGCACCTATGGAGGAACAACTGTTTTAAGTTCTTTAGCTGCACTTAAAAAACCTGCTAAACGAGTATTAACATTACTAAATGTTAAAAGTGATAAAGGTTATCATCCAAATTTAACAGTTAATGAAATGGAAAGAAATAAACGCGGAAGATATATGATGACGCCAGGCTGGACAGAAAAAGATGATGATAATGGCAGGGCGTGGAATATGAAAGAAGACTCTCAACAAATTATTTTAACAAAAGAAGATAGATTATCTCAACAATAGCATGGCTATATTTTAGAATGGCAACAATATAATTATGAAACTAATACAGTATTTAATGCTCAACACATGTTCTCTTTTATCCCAAAAGATTTTAGAGCCACTGGCTGGCAGGGCATAGCAATTCCATTAATTGGAGCAAGACAATCATGGGGATTAAAATATATTTATATTAGAGAAACAAATGTAGAAGTTTATGAAAGTGCTTCAAGTAATAAAAAATTAACTGTTTCAGCTACACAAATTCATGGTCATTGGGAAAATAATCAAAAAATAACTTATAATGGTATTACTTTTTCAAATAAAACCTATGTTTTAACTGCTATTTATGGAGTGTGATATATATATGGGACATGATAATGGATTCTTTGGAAATTTACAAGGACCATTTGTTGCAGGCGAATAGTTAATTGATAAAATTCAATAGCAATGTTTAGATGGTTCATTTCATTATATTTCAAAACTTGGTATCCATAGCGTCAGAAATTTTGATTTAGATATTACTGGAACATATTATCCTCAAACTATTATTATTATTAAAGAATCAACTAATCCAGATAAAAACATCGAATTTATTCTTGGTAAAACTGGTATGTTATAGTTAGAAGATTGTAAAATAGTATCTATTAAATTTAAAGAAGATACAGATGATAAAGTATATATAGATTATCAATATGAATAAAATATTTTCAAAATTTTATTATTTTTCTTGACAAAATAAAAAATTTTTATTAAACTAATATCAAGGAAAAGAGGTTTAAATTATGAAAATATTAACATTAGATTTATCTACAAAATCATCTGGTTTCGCAATCGGATAGGACGAATCTTTAATATAGCATGGATGCATAACCGCAAGTTCAAAAGATGTGGTTAAACGTATTATAAAAATGCGGGATTAGTTATCTATTTTAATTAAAAATCATAAAATAGATAAAATTATTATGGAAGAGGTTCGTCCTGATTATAATGCTCATACTGGTAAAGTTTTAATGTGGTTACAATCTGCCATTGTAATAGCTGCATATTAGATTGATTCTAAAATAGAATGTTAGTTTATTACAGCAAGTCAATGGCGGGCGGCGCTTAAAATCCGCCAAGGACGAGGGGTAAAACGTGAATACCTCAAGCCGCAAGATATTCAATATGTTCAAGATAAATATAATATACGTGTGAATGATGATTAGGCAGATGCCATTTGTTTATTTGATGCCTATTGGATTTTATTTAATAATGAAATGAATTGGGAATAATAAAATATTTGGTCAAGTTTTATTAATTTAACTCCTGCATTTTTAATATATAAATGTAGGAGTTAAAGTTTGAACAAAATACAAAAGGAGATATTACGCGTAATGGAAAATACAATAAATCAAGGATATCCTATTAATAATCCTTTTGGAAGCTCGCAAAGAGGCAATCTTTCGTCAATGGGAACTCCTACGCTACAGGGCAATCTTTTAAAAAAAGGTTCTCTGCCATTAGATTACACATGCAACAATGTTTTCATATAATGTAGATCTTTCTATTGAACAGGAAGAGTTAATAGCAGATTTAATTTCCACATATGGTGAAGAAATAATTTATATCACAAATAAAATATTCACAAAGTTGGGAAACATTTAAATATAAAATGGGGCTATTAATTTTTATAATTAATAGTCCCTGTTTTTTATTATAAATAAAGGGGATTAAAAATGGATATTTTAACTGCCATAAAAATTAGGAATTTAGATGGTACATATTCAGATCCAATTCCTATAAGTGCCTTGGCAGAAAATATTGTTTATGATAAAGATCACACTTTACTAGATGCTATTGGCACAATAGATATAGATGAATTAGGAAGTCTGCAAGACCAAATTTTAGAACTTAAATAGAGAGGTATTGATGCGGCGACCGCAAATGCTAATCAAGTTCCAGTCGCAGATGGACAAGGCGGCTGGTCTTGGCAAGATAAAACAAATACCTCTAATCAAGTAACAAACCTTTCAAATGTTGGAGGGGTAAATATTACTCAAGCATTAAATAATCTTAATGATTTAACTCAGAGTAATCAAGAAAAAATTTTAAATATGAATAGTACAGCGGTAAATAATAATTCTTCAGTTGAAGGAGAAACTGTTTCTGCCGCTCTTGATGTTTTATCTAATAAGATAAACAATATAGATACAATGAAAGCTATTAGTGTATCCCTTAGTAAAGGTTCTTGCACTATTAACGTAAAACAAAATAGCGATATTGATTATTTAGATTGCTTTACAGATATACAAGTTTTATAGGGATCAACAGATATTACGGACCTTTGCACTTTTAGTTTTACGCCTAGTTATGGAGTTTATGGAGTGTGGATTGCTTCTTCTCATAGATATAAAATAACAGAATTAATAGATGTTACAAAAGGTGATGTTGTTTTTAATATTTCATATAAAGGAGTAACATTAACTAGAACTTTTTCTATTGTTTTAGTATATGATGGAGAAAGCGCAATTCGTACTGAAATTGAATCTAGTGCAGGAAATATTTTCAGAGGAAATAATATTTCAACAACATTAACTTGTCGGGTGTATCAAGGCACTGAAGAAATAACCAATAAAGTTAGTTCATTTAAATGGAAAAAATATAATGCAAATGGGACACTTGATGGATCATGGACTCGGCCATTAGCTGGTAATGTAATTGATATTACTAATGCTGATGTATATGATCGAGCAGTGTTTAAATGCGAAGTAACGATATAAAAGGAGGAAAATAATGGCAACCACTAGCTATGGTTCAATAACTATTGTTGACATTACTGATATAGGAGAATTTAGTGTATATCCTAAATGCAATTTACCCACAACTGTTATCTATTCTCCAGATGACAATATTTATACTCCTAACTGGGTGGGTCAAAATCTAGTTATTACTCCAGTTGCATATTATGCAGGATCCCCTGTTTCAGCTAATATTACTTGGCTTTGGGAAAGACAATAGGGAAATGGAGCACGAGCGGAAGTTAGTTCAACAAAAGGAGAAACAGTTAATTCAACTACAGGCGCTTTAACTGTTAATCAAAATCAATTTAATGGATCATATTCTCAATTAACATACATTGTTACTGCGACATATCAAGATGCTACTCTTGGAAAAAATTTAGTCGCGGAAGGCCAAATTACTTTTAGTAAAGTAGAACAAGGAACATCTGCAAAAACCGCCCGAATTACTGGAGATAATATAATTAAATATGCGGGAGATGGAACAATTATTTCTCCTATTGTTAACAATAAGTCTTATATTACTTTAACTGGTACTGTTACAAGATGTAATATTACTAAATGGACATATAATGGAGGAACTGCCTCATATCCTGCAAAATCAAATGCAACACCAGCTACCTATCCAAATGGAGCAAATGGAAATACATTAAATGTATATGCAGATGATGATGTTTTTATAAATGATAAGGTTACTATTAAATTATAGACTAATGATACTAATACTTATGATTAGTTTACTATATATAAATTAAGAGATGGTGCGGCGGGCATATCTACTCTATCTGCTATTTTAACTAATGAAGATCAAATGATTCCTGCCAATTCAAATGGTTCACCTGTTAATATTGCTCAAAGTGGAGCAACCTCTCAAATAAAAATATATAGAGGTGGTTCAGATGTTACTGTATCAGAAAATTGGACTATTACAACAACAAGTGATACTGGAATTACATTTGATTCAAGTAAAACCGCACAAACCAATGATACTGTTACAGTAACTGGTATGAATGCCAGTCTTGCAGCTGGTAATATTTATTTTACTGCAACACATGGCACTTAGACATTAAATAAAACTTTTTCATTAGTAAAAGTTAAAGCAGGAGCTGATGCTTAGACATTTTCTATTTATAGTTTAAGTGTAGATGCTTTGGCTTTAAATAGAAGCGTTACTTTAAATGATCAAGGAAGTGTTTCTACAGTTACGCTTAATCCTGCAAGTTTTATTGCAAGTGCAACTGAGACATAGGTATCTCCGTCTGCTGCAACTACAAAGGCTTTTGAGGGAAAATTTAGAATTACTGAATATTCTGGCGATACTTCAGAAATAAAATATACTACTAGTTCAACAGAATCTTCAAAAACGTATACTCCAACAACATCTAATACATTAACAAAAATTTTAGTTGAATTATTAGATACCGCAGGATCAAATGTTTTAGATAAACAAACTATCGTTATTACATCTGATGGCGCAAAAGGAGAAGATGGAGAACAGGGTCCCGCAGGTAAAGATGCTGTTAGTATTATCTTAGGAAATGAAGCAGAAGTTTTTCCTTGTGATAATAATAATAAACCATTAAGTAAAATTACTGTTAGAATACCTTTTGGTGCATACAAAGGAACAACAAGAGTTGCTGCAACTGTTAATAAACCTCAATTGCTTGGAATTGCTGCGAGCACGTCTTCCACAAATGCTACTGCTTCTAGTGATGGTGTATTAATTTATGAAATTCCAGTGACTAAAGAAATTACTAATGCTTCTGACACTTTAGCTTTAGTGTTTACTTGTGAAGGACAAACTTTTAATAAAGTATTTAGTTGGACTAGAAGTTCTGCCGCAAAGAATGGAATTGATGGAGTAACTATGTTATTATTTACTCCTAATGGAACATTATTTGAAAATCATACTGGGGATAATCTTACTGTTGAAGGTTATTTACAAAGCGGATCCACCGATGTAACAAGCAGCGCAACTTGGAAATGGTATCAATGGAGCACCACTGGTTATACTGCGTTAGGAACCGCGACATCCGCAAATGCGTATTATAGCGGAAAAACTTTAACAATTAAGCCAGCCGCTGTTGATGGTTATAGCTCTTTTAAAGTTGAAGCTACATATAATAGTAAAACATACACGCAATATATTTCAATAACAGATAAAACTGATCCAATTCAAGTAAGTGTTCATTCTACTCTTGGCACTCAACTTGTAAATGGTCAAGGATCTGGCGCGCTTTATGCAAGAGTAACACGCAATGGTACTGAAATTGATCCTATTGGAGATGGCGCTATTTCGACAGGGACTGCTAATCCAAGTGGCGGAAATAATGGAGATCATTATATAAAATTAGATGAAACTAATAGAATAGCTACTTTATGGTAGAAAACTGGAAATTCTTGGAGAGCAATGACCCCAACCGCCACATATGAATGGTATTTTAGAGATGCTCAAAATAATCCTATTACAAATAGTACAACTTTAACAAATAAATTTGGTAGTGCCTATAATAGTTCAACTGGCAAAGTAACTGGAAAGTGTTTATATATAGATAAAACAACCGTTGATAATAAAATAACTATAGATGTAAAAGTAACAGTATAAAAGGGGTGATAGTTATGCAGCAAACAAGCTATGGAACACTTACTATTACTGATACTACAGATATAGCGCGAGTTCAAAATTGGTATTTAGCATCAAGTTCTTCTTCTGGCGTGAAAAAAACAGATGGCGGTTGGACAACAGATGTAACTAATGCTAATGCTACAATGACCGCTACTAAACAATATTTATGGAATTATGAATAGATTCAAGGAGAGGGTGCTAATGGTAGCTATATAACCATTAGCACTACAGATCCAGTTATTATTGGACGATATGGCCAGAATGGCGGGACTGGCTCCCCTGGCCGCGGTATTACTTCTATAGATGAATATTATCAAGCTACTAATAGTACAAGTAAGCCTGGTAGTTCAGGCTGGCAAAAAAATACTTTAGTAACACCAACATCTGCGAAACCTTATTTATGGAATTATCAAGTAATTAATTATACTAATCCTACATCAACATAGGGGACATATAATGATGCTCGTATCATTGGAGTTTATGGGGACAAAGGTGATAAGGGTGACAAAGGAGATGCAGGTCGCACTTATTTTCTTGAACTTAGCAATAATGTTATAAAAAAAGATGCAAATAATACTCTTACTCCAACATCTGTTACAATAAAGGCTTATTATAGAGACGGGACTGGTACTAAAACAGCATATTCTGGTCGAATAGTTATTATTGGTAATAAAAGTGATAATACTACAACCACGATATCAACAACAAATGGTTCTTCCGCTTCATTAACTGCTAATGCAACATATGTAAGTTATACTATTAATTTATATGAGGCGGGTGGAACAACTAATTTATTTGCGGCAGAAACGCTTCCTATTTTAAGTGATATTGAGAATTTATAGATTGGTGGAAGAAATCTAATTAGGCGAACCGACTACAGTATTTACGGCAACAGCGACCATTACAATAATGCTAATAAAGCAACATTCACAAATGACCGCATAACCATACAATATGGTAGTGAAGTCTACCTCAAAAATTATGTTCAGAATAAACTCAATGAGATTATTCCGTCTGGTACAAAACTCATCGGTACGGTTCCTGTTTACAATCAAACAATTGCAGACGGCAATCATAGGCTTTACGTGTCTCCTATGAATGAAAATGCGTCAGTAAGCTGGGTTGATATCGTGAATATTCCAACTGGCTATACAGGGGTACTCACGTGGACATACACAACAACGATGGACACTTATGGGTTTGTTCTTGATTTTGATACGCGAAACTCCACGAGCGGCGATATGGCGCTCGGACGTATTAAACTCGAGCGTGGCAATAAATCAACCGATTGGACTCCTGCACCCGAGGATTTAGAATCATCTATTTCATTTGTTAATACAGCATTAACTAATTATATAAATACAAATGATGCTGCACTTGCCGCAGTAAAAGACCAAGCTGATAAATCATTTGATACTTGGTTTTATTCTGGACAGCCAACAGCAAATAATGCACCGGCCAACACATGGACTGATAATGCAACTAAAGCATTACATGTTGGTGACATGTATTATGATACTGCAACTGGTAAGGCATACACTTATAATTCTAGCTATCAATGGGTTGCTCAAAGCAGTTCCAATATTGCATCTACTGATGCGATCACTGCCGCTCAAACCTTGGCAAACAGTAAAATTAAAACATATGCAGTTGCCGCTAAACCAACTTCTGGAATGAGTTCTGGAGATCTTTGGATTGACACCGATGATAATAATCGGATGTATAGATATAATGGATCAACTTGGGTTGACATTCAGACTGAGATAAATGTTGGCGGGAGAAATCTAGCTTGGAATTCTAAATTATTAAATATTCAGAATGGTCAAGCAAACAAATATATTTCAAAGAGGCGAGGTGCCGACATCCTTGTAACAAGAGATGACGGTTTTGGAGAAATTCATTGTTATGGTTCAAGTTTTGGCGGAATAAGTATTTATTCGTCACAATTTGATTTTCAAGTTGGAGATGTATTAACATTATCTTTTTATGCTAAATATGTTGGAAATCTTAATACTCCATATATTTCATTTTATCCAATGATGTATAAAAACGGTTCAAGAAATACTTCTATTTTAATACCGATAGGGTTTGATGGAAATCCTTATGTCAATATGAATGCTAGACGATGGACAAACAAAGATGGCAGTTATAGAAATCTTACAACAAGTTATGAAAAATATTATGTAACTTTTGTATGGACTCAAGAAATAGCCGATTTAGATTATGTTGAAATATCTGCACAAGCACTTGCTTCATGGACAGATACATCAAGTAATAGTTATGTATCTATATATATGCCAAAATTGGAAAAAGGCAATGTCGCTACAGACTGGACTCCCGCACCCGAAGATACCGAGGCGGCAATTGCTAATCTTACTGAGTTAACAGACAGTCTCCAGAATCAAATAGATTCCAAGATTGAGACATGGACACAAGTTGCAGATCCCGCAACAGGTTGGAACACAGATGTATTAAAAGAATCTCATGTTGGTGACCTGTGGTACTACATTGGCGAAACAACAACCAATCCTAGTCGAGAGAATAATAGTACATATAAATATACTTTATCTAATGGTACTTACTCATGGGTCAAGTATGTCAGCGGTACAGATATGACTGGCGTGTTCGACAAGATTGATGGTAAGTCAACTATCTTCTATGGAACAACAACTGGTACATATACTGGCGTTCAGAAAGACGATTACTTAGTTGACAGTACAACAGGTAATACATATAAATATGATCCCACTGTTACGACCAACAATCATTGGGTTGAAGTGACAAATTATAAAACAGGTATTGATGAAGCGAAACAGGATGTTGTAGATCTTGATACATCACTCAATCAACAGGAAGTCTTTAATCGTCTGACAAATAATCAAGCTAATCAAGGTATCTATCTGGATAATGGTAATGTATATGTTAATGCAACGTATATTAAATCTGGAGAAATAAATGCAGACTTAATTACAACAGGTAAAATAAATGCTGATCTAATTACTACTGGCCATATGAGCGCAAGTCGAATCAAAGGTGATACTCTTACTCTTGGTGGAAATAATAATGTAAACGGTTCATTATCAATACTAAACGGTAATTCTGATGTAGTTGGTACATGGAATAATACTGGAATAAATGCGGTAGCAGGAAAGATTGGCGGGTGGACTATAAATGAAAGCTATATTTATAATCCCTTGAATTACGAGGATAAAAACTATCAAGTTGCACTCTTCTCTCCAAACAACATGACGTCAGGTACAAACGCATTTTTCGTAAGATATAACTATCCTTCAAAAAATTTATATATTATTTCAAAGCAAACAAGCGGATATATAGCAGCTAATGGAACCATCGCTACTGCATCCGATACATACTTAGAAAAAACAAGTGCCTATATTGCGGTTACAGAAAATAGCCCATATGTTTTCCAAGTATGGTGCCCAGATCTAACCTCTAGTCAACAAATGTGGATGGGATATCAATTTTATTCTGATACAAGTGGAACTTTAGTTGGTAGTCGTACAGCAAAGACTGGAACCGCAGGCAATACATATCTTGCATATACAGATATTGTTGCTCCTTCTGGAGCAAAATATATAAAAGTTTCTTATAGAACATTCGGAAATGGTCATGCAAAACTAGAACAAACTACTACCGTTAATGATTGGACTCCCGCCGTAGAAGATGAAGGTTTACCATATTCTAATGATTTTGCATATCCATTTTATATAAAATATAATGGTAAATTATTTGCAAGTAATGCAGAAATAAGGGGAGATATTGATGCAAAGTCTGGTTCAATTGCCGGATTTAGTATTTCTAGTACAGCAAATAGAGGCACCACAGCCAATGGTGGACATCCATATACAAGAGAATTATATAAAACCTCAAGCGATGGCACACATGATTATGTAGTTGGGATGAAGGCTGATAGTGGAAATGCAACATTAAATTTTTATGTAAAACAAATTGATACTGGTAAAACATGGGAAGACGCAAATGTTAAAAATTTATTCTGGGTAAATAATAATGGAAAATTATATGCTACAAATATACAAGTTACATTAGATGGTAGCACTTCAACAGTTAAAAATTTAAAAGCCAGTTCTCTTACTAGTGGAAATCTAGATGCATCTAAGGTTACAATTACTGGATCATTAAATATTAAACCCGGAGGAGGAGCAAGTTTGGAACTATATGGAGAACAACCATATATAGATTTTCACTTTAATAATAGTACTGCTGATCTTACCGCACGTATAATTGAAGGCGTTAAAAATGAACTTCATTTTGTAAAAAATGCAGCATCAACAAGCTATATGACTGTTAAAGGTGTATTTTCAAACCAATCTTCTCGCAATGTAAAAAGAAATATTATTGATATTTCAGATGATGATGCTAAAAAGTTATATGATATTAAGCCAGTTAGTTTTGATTATAAATGGGGTCAACATGGCTTTGGAATGATCGCCGAAGATGTATGTGAGGTATTACCGGAACTCGTTACTATTCCAGATGATTATAATGCTGATACATATGAGTATAAGAATTTATACGATAGTGTACCTTCACTGCATTATCAAGATTTCATACCGTATATTATTAAATTGTTGCAAGTGCAACATAAGGAAATACAAGGATTAAAGGAGATAATTGAAAAATGATGTACGTTCGTTTAGTTGATGGAACTCTGACAGAGTTTAACGAAGGATCTTCACCCGAGCGGGTGATGATGAATTTTAATTCATTTGATGAATTAAAAGATATGATAGATCAATTTGCCAGTGGCAATTGTTCAACTCTTGTATTTTATGATCCTACATTGCCAGAGTCTGACAATTTATTAAATACTTTTACAGACTTTGTGTATGATGATGTAAATATGTCTATGAATTCAGATGGAACAATAACAGGTATATTTAAACAACATCAAAAAACAAACTTTGATATTTATAAAGAAAAAGCAGAACAATATGATGCAAATGCTGATTATATTGAGGCAGCAAAAATTATGCTTGGAGAGGTATAAACATGGATAAACCAATTACATTGTTACATCAAGAATTTGTAGAAAATCTGGCAAAGTTGATTAATGAATCACGCCTTCCTGCATTTGTAGTTCGTTCAGCTCTTAACGAAGCAATTGTTCAGCTCGATTCTATTGCTGAACAGCAGTATCTCTCTGACAAAGCAAAATACAATAATCAAACTTCTAATGGTTAAGGAGACTTAAACATGATTAAATTTATTATTGGTGACGGTGAGGTTGTGGAAGTCAACGACTCCTCTTCTGTCACATCGGTAAGCATTACATATGAGAACTTTGAAGAAATTGAACCAATGATTCAAAGATTTATTAATGGCGATTTTGAAACAATTACTGTTATGGACGAGACACAAACCATTACTTATGGAGTCTGGCATAATCTCATCTATGATCATGCATTTATTGGTATGTCTCGTGATGGTAAATATGAAGTTAAATTTATTCAACGTGAATTAACTGAAGCTGATGCACTTAGAAAACGTGTTGCCGAACTTGAATCTCAAGTCGAAGCAAGCGCAGATTATGTAACAGCCGCAAAGGTTATGCTTGGAGAGGAGGAGTAATATGTCTGAGATTGTTGAAAGAGCAAGAGAACTTCGCTCAGTAATTGAAGAACTTGCGGTAAACCTTGATGATGAAAAAGCATTAGATTCTAAAGAGCTTTTCCCATATTGGAATGCGGAGGCCGCATATGAAGTTGGCGCAAGGGTGCGCTTTGAAGATACACTATATAAGTGCCTTCAGGCACATCAGGCACAGGCTGACTGGACACCCGCAGCCGCCCCATCTCTTTGGGCAGAAATTCTTCCTGGCCAAGAGGGAACTGATATAGGAGTATGGGTACAACCAGACTCCACTAATGCATATATGATTGGTGATAAAGTACATTATCCAACTATGGACGATCCAATTTATGAATCAACAATTGATAATAATGTCTGGTCACCAGAAACATATCCTGCGGGATGGCAAATCGTAACTGAATAACTATAATTAGACAAAATAAAAAAGCCTTCTAATTAATTTTAAATAATTAATTAGAAGGCTTATTTTTTTTACTCTTTTTTAATAAGAGCAATTTGTATCTAATAAATACAATTATTATAAGTATTTATTGCATCGTTAATTCGTTTAGTATTATATACTATTTCATAATTATCATTCTAACAAAGAAATTGAATATCATCAATAGGAGTCATTCCATCGCCTGAATGGCCAGTACTCTCATACCATGAATTGCCAGATACCCAAGGCATCCATCCTTTATTTAAAAGATGAACTTTATAAAAAATTTTACATACATTAGAGCTTACTTTTATTTTAACAATAGGGTCATTAAAAATACCTGTTTTAGTGTTATTAAAAGTATCCATTAAATACCCATGTTTAAGTGTCTATATAGTATAAGATATTTGAGGAATAATCTTACTGGGTTCTGGCTAAAGTTGCGGCGGCGTGTTGTGATATGCGGCGATGGCAGATATAATACCGCTTTGGTCTAGTTCTGTGCGGCTAACAACCTGCCTTCCCGCCACCCATAAATTTATACAGAAATATGATAAATCAACATTCCCAGCTATTCCATTTACCTTTTCTGTTGAAGAAAAATGACATCCCTAACATATGGCTGGAATTTCTAGATTCTGTTTACTAAAATTAGCTATCCATAGCGGATAAACGCAGTCCCCGCGCATATAGTTATCAAAAAAGGTTTGATTTGTGTAAATACCCATTCGATATCCTGCCATTTGAATGAATTGGTAAAAAGTATCTATTACATCTTTATTGTAATATTCTTCAATATCATAATAAATACACCAAGGATGGTATTTATTTACCATAGTCAAAACCTATCTAGCTTCTTCTTTTGCTTCTTTTACATCTCTAGCATATGAGTGAAAGGAGATTGCATATGGAATATTTAATTGCTAAAAAATATATAAGAAATCTATATTATTAGAATATTTTTTATTATATTTAATAACCGCCGCATTGAAGATACCTTTTTTATATTCATTTAAAAGTTGGTTTTGATCTATTGTATTAGAATAATTTATAGAAATTACTTTATAAATCATGACTATTGTTCTTCTTCTTTTTCATTTTTTTTAGGTTGCTCAATTGGAATAGTTATAGATTTTTCTTCTGTCTAAAAACAATTATTTTGAATATAATTTATTTTTAACTATTCTCTATGATTTAATATCTATTTCCAAATCTCATTTATTAAATAATATTTTAATAAAAAGGGAATTGAAGTTTCATTATTAAAAAAATTTATAAAATTTTGTTGAAACTAAAAGCAAATATCGTTAAATGTTTTTGTCTAATTATTCATAATATTTTCCTTTAATCACGCACTGCCATAAACTGGCTGCCCATGAACTAATCCTTGACCAGTTGTAAAATGTATTGTTACGTTTGTTACATATCCATCTTTATCTCTTGTGCAAGTAGCACCAGTTATAGAACGAACTACTGTTCCCCAACCAGCTCCCCATTCTTGAAACTTTAATGTCCTAAGAATTGCTAAATCGCTAATCTAAGATTTTTTAGCATATATTTTATCAAAATTTCCGACTTCGGCTTCAACAACCCCCTGAGCTAATTTGTTCATAAAATCCGTAAGAGTTTGATTTTTTCCAACTTGAAATCTATCTGGATTTATAGAAGAGAGGCCACCGCCTCCTCCACCTCCGCCGCCACCACCAGAAGTGGAATTATACATATTTATGGTAATACCTTCACCAATAAGAGAGCCGCCATCAACTGTTCCATGAATTTTACTGAACCAAGCATCTCCATCAGAATTGATATGCCAGCCATTACCACTCATAGAGCCATCTTTATTTAATGTGGTCTTACCACCGCTAAGTTTCTATTTACTAATATTCCAACCAGCTATTTTTCCACTATTAAACTATGCACGACCATCAGCAGAAATTTTCCAACCACTTTCATCCTCTTTATAATTTGCATAAATGCTGCCATTAGAATTTAATGTAAGTGTCTTTCCATCATTTGTGCTTGCACTAATAGTGCTATCGTCTATATTCCATTTACCTATTGTTCCGTTTGTTGAAGTTAACTATCCACCAGCTGTAACAGAAAATGTATTACCTAATTTAATTTCATCAGTCCCAAGATAAACTTGATTTTCTCCACTTCCATAAGATATAAATGACTATCCAGAATTATTGCTGTTGATAGTCCAATATTTTTTATTTTTTTTACTATCTTGTGCAACTGCATTATATCCAAGGGTTAATACACCTTCTGGAGTAACTTTAAATTTAGATCCAATAGATAAACCATTTTCTGATAAGTAAAAACCATTTCCGGTCTTTGTTAATGTATTATGACTATTAGAATAAATTTCACCATTTTCATTTAAATGAAGTTGACCACCAATTAATTCATTTTGAAAATTTGGGTCTTTTTTTGTTCCTATATTAGTTTTTCCTATTGTCCATCCTGCAATTGAGCCGCCCTATTGAGCAGTAAGATACCCCTGTTCAGTAACAGAAAAATTTCCACTACCAAATTTAATCTATGGAGTAGATAAATCAATTAACATACCTGCTTTATTATCAGATTCTTTAATAGTACCATCTTCTTTTATAATTTTATCTTTGTCAGGAAAGCCTTTACTATTAAAATTATCATTTTTCCAATAGTTATTACTAACAATAAGTGCTTTATCTAAATTTGGACTTATAACAATTCTACCAGTATTATTTTTACCAAATAATGCTCCACCACTCTAGCTATCTAAAAAGAAAGTGCGATCGCCGCTTGCATATCCAAAAAGACCTGTCTAAGATTTAATCTTACCTGCCTATTTTACCTCACCCATTAAAACGCCAGTAAATTGGTTATTTTCATTTTTCTTGCCTGCGCCCATTTGAGGAGATAAAATATATCCACCATCATCTTTAATTTGAATACTATTTCCATCCCACTCGTTTAAATGAGCTAATCCATATTTATTTAATAAAAAATGAATAGGAATTCTTAATTTACCAATTTGATTCTCATTATCTTTAATAGTGCAAAGGACCGCAACATTTACACAAGCCCCATCGTATTTCATTGCGGGTTTAACATCAAATTGATTTTTTTGATAAGTTCCTTCTCTTTGAATAATTTTTAATAAATTAAGATCTGTTTCTTCTTTCTAACCATTTACCATCATACTAATAGGCTAAAATACATAAGAAATATTATCATTTAATGAAATATTTTTCTATATTCCATTTTCATTTTGATAACACTATATTTCAAAAGGATAAGAAGTATCATATTGAGGAGATACGCCATCAGAAGTATAAAGAACATATTTAAAACCAGTATTTTCTTTTAAATCAAATCTATAATTATTTTTATTTATATATTTAGTCATAACTGGTATTGTTCCATAATAATTTTTACCTTCATATGTAATTGTACATTTTATTATAGTAGCAAGAGAATCTCCTTTCCAAGACCCTCTTCCAACATATCTCATTCGTCCACTTAAATGATCATCAATTTCAAAAACATGTCGATCATATTTATCATTTAATGTCTACCAATAAACCTATTCTGGCTGAATAAGATTATTTCCTGTTTGATCAGGATCTAAATGAGTCCCTTCCCAAACAAGCTAACCGCTCTACCAAAGTTGTGTTTTAAAAAATTGTTTAGTCCCACTATCCTTTATATATGTCTAAGAATCATAATTACCAATACCGTAGTTTACAGTATATCCTTCGATATCCTTAATCTAAGTAATTATAACATTAGAAGGTGGATTATTCATTAAAGTATTTGGTAAAATTCTAACAACATAATTAGTACCATTCGTACCAGGCTCGCCCTGTTTAACAAAAGTAAATTGAGTAATTGCAGAAAGCGATATATTTTTTTGATAATTAATCTATAATTTTATTTGATTATTTTGACAACGAATATTATATCTATTAGCAATTTGGTAAGGTAGGGTCATTGCATTATCAAAATATTCATACATTCCAGTCGGATCAATTCCAGAACTAGCTAACTCAGATTCATTTGGTTTAACTAATAAAGTATCCTTCACTGGGAAAATCCATCTTATCTAACTATTAGATGGATTAACTGTAAGTGGATTACCAACATTATCATATAAAGTAAATGATAATGCTTGAATTACTTGCGGATGATCTAATGATTTATTTGTCGGTGATACACCATTTTCATCATATTGGAATGCGGCGGCCCCATTTTCAATAACTAATGAATAAGTGCCTTCAATCTATAGTTTATTTGTTAAAGTAACTGAAGCAGTTCCTAAAAAGATTTCATTTTTAGTTTCTTTATTAATGCCATAAACAGAACATTTAAAAGAACCAAAAGAAACAATATTACTTATTTGAATATTTTTTATTTTATTTCCTTGAACAATTTGGCTACCCTAAGACAATTCTTCAGTTGTCTATGGTAAAGATTGTAAGATACCTTCTTTAGAAACATATCCCCAAGAGAATGAATAAGTATAATTTTCATCTTCTTCTTTATCCTATCCACCAACTAAACAGGTTAAAGTAGGACATCCATTATCATAATAAAAATCAGTCCCACTATCAGACTAAATAGATACTTTATAAGCATCATTTGCTAAATTTTGAATATTAATCTATTTTCTTACGACAGTTCCATCATATACAATAGCAACTCTAAATCTATTATTTTCAGCTAAAGCATCTTTTAAATATAAAATATATGTATCTGATCCAGGAACCCATTCTATAATATCCTCCTGTCCCTATTCTTGCGCGGGAATAATATTAAACTAATTTAAGCATTGCCACCCACCGCCTAAAAATCTATTATACTATTGACTTTTAGAAGTAATTCCAATATGTTCTCTCCCCCAATAGAAAGAAATATTTTGTGCGGCAGTTGCTAATTTACCTTTTATTTTTACTTGTGCTTTAATACTTCTGTAAGATTTATCAAGGTCTTTATCCTATTCAGTAAAAAATCTTCCTTCAGGAGTCCAAAAATTAATAGCAACACCGTTAATTTCAGATTCGCTCATCCGTACAGCGCCAATTATTTCAAAATCTGAAAGAATTATATCTCCGCTATCTAATCTTTTTTCAGTCTATTTTCCTGTTGCATTTGAAAAATCTTTATTAAATATTTGAATAGACTAAACTCTAATAAAATTAGGGCCATCAATATCAAAAACCTAATATTGACGAGTTTTACGACTTAGCCTATATGGGTTATCTACCATAAGAGTTTCATCAATAATATATTTTCTAGTAACCTATTCACCAGATGCGTTATCCTTAAAAGTTAAATTAAAAATCATTCCATAATGACCCTCAAATTGACGCATAGGAGGAATAGCTGTTTGAATAGAAGCTCCTAATATAATTGAAGAAGATTCTTTTAAATATAATTGTATTGCTTGGTCATTTATTTTTATTTTCGGTTTCGGTTCTGCAGGTTGTTCGCCACTCTCGGACTGATCTGTTTCAGCTTCCTACCCGCCAGCCGCATAAATTGTATATATATAGTCTTCATTGTTAGTGTCTAAATAAAATTGTCCACTTGATTCAATACAATTAGTACCAATTTTATCATAAGCCTAATCTCCAACCGCCTGTGATATATAATTAATACCTAATTTGTTGGTAGAACCAAGGATGGTTTTTTGTTTACTAAAATCTCCCTATGGCACTTGTATATATACCATAGAGCCTTGTGTGTATAATACATCAGTATTTGTACTAAAAGCTCTAATTGTTGAGTCTTGATATCGACATCTATATTGACCTATTGTTTCATCCTAACAAGATAAAATAACGGCCTAAATTGTTTTGTCATACTTAGCTTTTTGTACAGCATTGTCAGTTAAAATATCTATAGCATCTAAAACATTCTAACTTACATTCATAATAAATAGCCTCCTTATGTCTCCTTCTTATTAAATATAAAAAAAAGATAAAATGGGTTAATTAATTTAGACCTTTAATTAAATTATAGAATATTTTTTTAGATTTTTCAACTTTTTTATTCCATCTATGTGATATCTTGTAATATTAAAAAAATCTTCTTCAGTAATCTATCCTTTTTTAACTTTTTTCATCATATCTGCTAACGAATATACGCCCTAATCCCATTTATATTTAATTATATTAACTGTCTATTTCATTATTATCACTCCCTTAAATAAAAGAAAAGGGAGTTTATATAAACTCCCTTTTATATTTTATCGTCTCATTGCGCGCTGTGCGGCAAGATTTACTAAGTTATTAAACGCATCTTCAATCTATTGTTTGCTATTAACATTTGGGAAAGATGCTTCAATTTTTATATTTTGTTCAATAGTATCTGATTGATTATTAAACATATTAAAACCAGATTTAATATTAGACATTTTTACTTGAAGCCCATCTTTAAAATTACCAGCAATCTATCTTAATATTGAAATACCATTTAAGAAATTTTTAGTATCATCTTGATTTAAAACTAACTACTTTTTATCAAGTATAGCAATTTGACCCTAGTCTGAATTCCAATCTCCCGTATAACCACCAGAAGCAAATCTTGCAATAGTTCTACGAGTTAATGAATTTCCTCCTTGAAGATAAAGATGTCCAGGTTGATTTGAACTTGATGCATTTGGTTTTTTAACATTATTAGATGTGCTTCCAGATCCATCAGAACCAGATCCGCCTCCATCAGAACCAGAACCACCAGTTCCATTATCTCCACTAGACTGATATGCATTAGATAAAGCTGCTAATCTAGCTTGTAAATTAGCGGCTGCTTGGTAAATAGTATCCGTCATTCGCTAATAAGCCTTGCCGGTTTCAGCATAAACCGCCGCTTGTTCACGCTAATTATCAATAACACTTTTAATTTGGCTGACCATTTCTTTCGCAGCTGTGGTAACATTTTTATACTGTTCTTTTAAAGCATCTGCCGCAGTTTTTAACTATAATATAGCACTAAGTTCAGTAGACATACGATTAATCAACTAATCATTCTATTCAACTAAATCAGAAAACTCATCAGTTAATTCATCAGTTCCTTCTGCAACATCATCTAAACTGATACCCGCAATTTCTGCCATCTATTCTAACTATTTTTGATAGTTTTTAGTGGTCTAATCTAATGCTTCAAATGCTTTTTGGGTTGCTGGTATAAGACCGCCCTCTCCAGTGATTTTATCCATCATTTGTTGAATACCACCATTCCACCCAGGAACAAGAGTTTCCATAAGCGTTTTTAATTGCTCTTTAGACATATTTTTATAATTTTCAACATTAGTATTATATAAAGACGCATAATTTTGAATGGCAGAATCCATTAAATTGTTTCTAATATTAAGATTTTGCTATATATAACCAGTAATTTTATCTTGATATGCCTCATCTAGTAATGCTATTTGCTATGCTTTCTATTCTTCAGTTAAGGTAGCATCTAACATTAACTACATTCTTTTTTCTATATATTCTTGATAAGCAGCATACATTTCATCCAAATTTTGACGATATTTATCTTTATCAAAATTATATAATTCATTTTGAGCATCAAGATAATTTTGTTGAGCATCTTCAATGCTCTATTCATCAGCAACATATTGATAAGAATAATTACCTTGAGCATCTCGTTTTAGTCTTAAAGATGTCTTACTAGATTGCGCCTATTCAAGAGCTATTCTAGCCTGTTCAACTTGTAACAGTTTTTCTGCTCTATCAACATCATATTGAGTTAATTTTTCTCTAGTCTTTAAATTCTCTAATTGTTCATCCATTAGTTTCTTTAAAGCCTTTTGATTTTTTAACCCATCTGTATTATTAATAGCTTTTTGGAATTTGTTTTCAAGAGATTGAAGTTCATAAGCAGAATTTACAGTATCTAAATATTCATCTGCGGCATCCTGCATATACTCCCACTCTTGACCTAGATAATCAAGTCCTTTACCATTAGTAAGATTATTATTTAATTCTTCAAAAATTAAATTAAAAGTATTAGTATATTTATCTCTAATAAGATTTGCGCCATCCTATATAGCGGAATTGATATTCTAAATAGCTCTCTTATAATTTTCTTCAAACTTTTCAGCTGCATTTGTCTGACCTGCGGCGATTGCAGCATCACGCCGTTGTTTCAAGAAATCCGCCTGTTTTCTTAATGAATCAATCTGCTTATTTTGATTATTTAGCATTTTATTATAATATTTATCCATTGCCGCATAATTCTTATCACCATAAAGAATTTGCAATAAATCAATATTATGCTAAATTAAACCATTAACAAAATCATATCCTTCAATTTGTTTATCAAATTGATCTGCAATATCATCAATAGTATCAAGATAAGCCTTATCAATATTATCAACAAGCTACTCAACTTCTTCCATTTGGTTCATTAATTCTTCCCAATCCTAAACCAAATGTTCCATAGCTTGTGCTTTGTCTTTGCCATAAATATCAGACCAACCAGTTTCATTGATTTCATTTATTTCTGCAAAATCTGCTTTTAATTGGTTAGTTAGTTTTTCGATTGAACCAATTGATCCACCTAAACCGCCATCTCCAAAGTATGAACGAAGATCATTAAAATCTTGTTTAACATCTCCAAATAATTCATCAAATTCACTATCTTTAAGAATATCTGTCGGCTAAAGAACATTTCTTACAAAATCATTCCAATCTCTTGCGGCTTCACCCATATCAAGACGAAGTTCAATTGAATAGCGGAATTTTTTAATATTATTTTCAATTTGCTTTTGAAGAGCTTCATCAAGAGCATCATTAGTTTCACCATACTCATTTTGAATATCTTCATATTGTTTAATTGCGCTCTAAAGCTATTTAAGTGCATCTTCGCCCTATTTGATTTTATCATCATATTCTTTAATAGCGGCAGATAGACCCTCTTTATAGGCTTTATCGGTAGATTTATTATATTTCTAAACAAGTTCATTTCTTTGAGCAATTAATCCATTTAATTCAGACTATTTTCCAGTTAAAATCTATTGATAATTAGCAATATTATTATATTTATCAAAAGTAACACCAAGATTTTTAAGAGTCTATCTTTGATTCTTTAAATCCTATTTTTGAATTTTTTGTTTTTCTTTTAATTTAGCAATACTTTTATCAAGGGTTGCATTCTGCTTATTTAAATTATCAATATATTGTTTACCAAATAATTTATCCTAATCTTTGGTTAACTTCTAAAGTGAACGATCAATCTTTTTAAGATCTCGATTGACATCATGATAAGGATCGGCGGTTTTCTTTAATGGCTTTTTCTTTTCCTTTTTAGAGGTATCAGGCTTGGTTCCACCGCCGCCTCCTCCGCCTCCGCCGCCACCTTTTTTGCCGCCGCTTCCGCCGGCATTACTGGCGTGCTTATATTTAAATCCACCACCGGAAGATTTATTTGCAGATATAACTTTTAAACCAAAAGCTTTGCTTTGTTTTTTTACTTTCATAGGTTCTGGTTTTGGAGTGACATCTAAAGCATCATATTGCCATGTTCCACTATATCCATCTCCAGCCTAAATAACAGGACCAGAATCTGAAGAACCCATACTAACCTATGGAAATCTAACAGTACCTGTTACAGTTCTTGCATTTGCATCATATGCAGCTACCTCAGACTCTTCTTCTGCATCAGTATCTGTTTCAATAACTTCTGCATCAACACCCATAGAAGCAAGATAATCAGTAGCTTGTTGAGCCGTTTGGAAAGCCCCATCAACCATCTAACTCAATCCATTTAAAAAATCTTGATTATTTAATGAAGCACCAATCTACATATCATCAAGATTTTGACCCTAATAATATTTATTCATTAAATCATTAAAACCATTATTAAAGTCTTCTGTATTAAGTCCAACTTGCATAGCAATATCTTGTTGTGCAGCTTCCATTAAATCATCATAAGCCTCTTCAGATCCCTATGCAGCCGCCTTCATTAAATCAAGATTTTCTGCATTGGTTAAAAAGTCTTCTGATAAAGATGTCCCATCTAGATCAAGTAAATCAGAATATGCATCTCTTAACTCTCCTATGGCTTTAGATTGTTTTTGTAAACTACCACTAGAAAGTGCATCCATCCAATCTTCATAATTATCAGACACATCTTTAATAGCATCGTCAAATCTTAAAACAGCTTCAGCAACATCTTCTGCCGCTCGCCCATCCTATTGTAAACTATCTGCTAATTCCTCAGACGATGTACTCATCTACTAAATTACCTAAGTCATTTTAGCTAATTCACTCTAATCAACATCTTCATCAGTTGGAAACATCGCATCATGCATTTGATGAGCAAATTCTTTCCATATCTATTCATTTTCTTTAGCTTTTTCAGAAAGGTCTCCAGTATAATCACTAATTTCAGTAACTTTATTAGCTAATGCTTCAGCTTGTTGAGCTGTTAATTCTCCATTGTTAGCAAGTTGTAACCATTTTTCAGCAAGCCATTTAGTTCTTTCATCAGTATCTCCAACAACATCTCTTAAATATTCAGCTTGTTTAACAGCCTGATCCATTTCAACATAAGTATGAGTTTGTGAACCTCCACGCCCAGCATTACCATATGCATCTGAAAAAGCTGCAACTTTAGTTTCCTAAGTTTTTACTGCACTTTTAGTTAATTCATCATAATTTTGATTAGTAACTGTGTCTGGATGAGCTTGAGCATTACCAATTCTACTTAATCTATTTTCAATTTCTCCCATTGCAGCATGGAAGCCATCAAGTTTAAAAGAATTAATAGTTTCATAAAATTCTTTAGCATTACCAACTAATTTATAAGTACCATCGCCAGCAATTTTAAAATAAGATTTAAGCTATGGAGCAAGACTATCAAAATCTTCTGATGAAATATTCTTACCACTTCGTACAGTATCCTAAATACCTTGATATTGATTATAAGTTTCAGCTGCTTTTCTTTGATAATCTTGAAAATTATCTTTATTTAAATTAACTGCCGCAAGGTTAGATAAATCCATTCCCGCAATTTTTTGAATAAGTGCTAATAAAGTGTCCCAACTATCAATAGCCTATGGATCCACTTCAATAAAATCAAATAATGCATTAAGATGCTATTCATCTAATGATTCAAGAGCCTTTTTAACACCCTCTGTCATTTCTCCGTCAAACTTGTCGTTCCACTATTTAATTTTATCTGCATACTCATCAAATTGAATAAATTTATCTCTATAGTTTCTAGCCAACTATGCATCAACCATTGCATATAACTAATCATCACTATATTTTCCTTCTCCAAATTGCGCCTCAAGAGAATCTTTTAATGCTTCTCTGGCGTCCATATAATCATAAACGCTTTCAATGGCCTCATCTTGAATTTCAGGAAGTTTTAAAGCCTCAAGCTATGTAGAATATTTTTCATAATCCTTCATAGCAGCATCGTATGATTTTACACTATCCTCCATAGATTTTAACCATTGAGTTACCTCTTTATAAAGTGGAGACTATTCTAATTCTTTTTTCTGCTTCTAACTAAGATTATCTGTATACTAATTAATAGCATCATTTAGCTCATGATAAAAATTAACAATATCATCGCCCTCTAAATCCATTGAAAACTATAAACCATTCATGGTCTAATCTTGAAAAGCTGAAAGTTGAGATAAGGCTGTTCTTAATCCATTATCTTGTCTTCTACCACTACTAAATGTAATACCATATTGATTTGTAAGAGTATTTGCATCACCATTTGTTTTTGTAGCGACATCCTAAGCTACAAGTTTCCCGGCAGATTCCATTTCTGCTTTTGCAGATTCTTTTCCTTCTTCAGCAGCCGCCCTTCTTTTCTTAAGAATTCCTTCTGTTAAATTATCATAATGTTTTCTTAACTAATCTGCGGCCTACCCCTATAAACCATACTGATCAATAAGATTTTCAATTTGAGATTTTAACTAATTTCTAGTAATTTCATGCTATTCATATTTCTTTTGTAACTAGTCTAAAGATGAATATAATCCTCTTTGAGCCTAAATATTTTCTTGGATTGCATTTGCCTATTCAATATTTGCTTTAGCATTCTAAATGGCTTGTCTTCTTGCTTGCTATTTTATTGTTATAAGAGTTGTTATAACTGTAGCAACTGCCATTACTGCTGCAACAGCCACACCAGCAGAAAGACCTCCCAAACCAAATAATCCTATAATGGCGGCTCTGGCTTGAGTAAAACCATAAATAAGCATTGGAATCATACTAGTAATATTTGTTGTTAATTGTAAAAATCTCTAACCATCTGTTAAATCTTTATTATTCCAAATATTACCAAGATTTTGAAATTGTTGGATAACCGAAGTTAATGTTGCAACGGAACCAGCTAATGCAGTCACATTTTGAACAGTTGATTGTAAATCTACATCTTTTTTCTTTTGATTAAAACTTTTATTTAAAGCAGCTCTTTCTTCTTCTAATTTTTGCTTTTGTTGTCTATATTCTTCTAATTTTCCTTCTTCTGCACTTTCTATTAATTCATCTATATGTTGAATTTGCGAATTTATAGTTTGCATTAAATTCTTATAAATATTATCTACAACATCTGCGGCCTATTTATTAGTTCCTTTAAAAGTAGATGTATCAAAACTATTTAAATCATTTTGCATGTTTTGAAGAGATTTCTTTACATTATCAGATAAAAAACTAAATGGACTATTAGCCTCATTTAATTTAAATCCATCAAAAACATCTTGCATAGAATCTTTTAAAGTATTAATTTGTTTTGCAAGCTGACCATTTTGATTAAAAGTATTGTTTTGATTTTGAGCATTTAATAAAGTAGATCCAGTAAAATCTTTATAAGCCTGTCTTAATTTATCTTGTTCTGTTTGGACTGGTTTAAATGCATCTTTAAGTTCTAATAATTTATTTTTAAATTTCTCAATACCATTTTGACCAGCTAGAGCCTCATTTAAGTCATTATACCCATCCATAAAAATATCAACATTTTGACTTAAAGCCTTAAAACCCTATTCTAATAAATGATATTTTTCTCTAGCAACATCTAGCTCTCCAGCATTTTTACTTATATCTTGCAATTGCTTTTGCATGATATTAAAATCTCCTGAAGATAACTTTCCACTTTGAGCCATTTTTAAAAGATCATTCTATTGATTAATTATAAATTGAGTGGTATCATCTCCAACGCCTTTATCTTGTAAATTTTTAGCTTCTGCAATTGCATTTTTAATATATTGAGTTTGTTGTTTAACTTTCTCAAAATTATTAATAGTAGTAGTAATACTGCCTGCTATTTGTTTACTAAAGACTAGCATAGCAACAGAACCAAGATCTCTTAATACTCCTATGCCGCCACCAATACTATCAACAAAATTAGCACCAAAAGTCGCAAGCTATGATAATGCATCAATTATTTTATTAATACTATCTGTATCAGCTAAACTATCATATATATCTTCCATTGATGCCTTTAATGTTTGAAGATGTGCAGCTGTTGAATCCATATAAGTATCTTGTTGCTCTTGTAACGTACCTGCCGCACCTTGCGCAGTAGCTAATGCTTCATTATATTTTTCAAAATTATCAAATAAAGCAATTAAATTAGAATATTGTCTTTGACCTGCCATAGTTTGTGCTAAAGAAATCTGTTGCTCACGAGTTAATGATTCCCATTTATTACCAATTTCTTCCATTACCTCGCCCATATCACGAAGATTACCATTCATGTCAAGAACATTAAATCCTAATTCTGCCATTTTTCCAGAATAATTACCAAGAGTAACGCCATCTTCATCAATACCAGCTTTAATATCACTAATACGAGCATATACGGTTCTTAAAGCAGTACCAACACTTTCAGGCGCCTGCCTAGTAACAGAAATAATTGTTGACAACTGTGCGGCTAACTGATCCTAACCTACACCCATCGCGGCGGCCGCACTTGCAACCTTACTCATACCAGTACTTAATTCCTAAAGGTTTGATGCCGTTGTTGCAGCAACCGCAGCCAGTCTATCAACATAAAGCTATGCTTCATCCGCGGTAACTTTATAACCATTCCATACAGCAGTTAACTATTCTGAAACAGCATCTGTTGATTGACCAGTAACGTTAGCAGCTTTAAGAGTAATTGCCGCTCTTGCCTATATCTATTTATCTGACAAACCCTGTTGTGCATAAATTAATGCAGCATTGGTATAATCAGTTGTTGTTTTTCCTAATTCTTTTGCAGCATTATTAGCTTGTACTGCAAATTTAGCCATTTCATCACTAGATTTACCAGTAACAATTCTAATATCATTTAATGATGTATCTAATGCTTTTACATATCCCCATGCCTGTTCAACAGATCGTGAAAAACCATTAACAACACTAGAAGCCACATTCCATTTAATTGTATTAGCAAGTGTTTTTGCCATTTTATCAAGTAAAGCATGGCTTTCTTTTAATTGAATATTAGTAGTTAAAAGTTGTGTAGTTAAATTTCTAAATGCGGCTTCTCCGGCAGCCCCCGCTCTAGTAAAAGTCTGATAAACTTGCTAAATTGGTAAACTCCCTAATTCTTTTTTAAAAATTTCAAGATTAACCGTTCCTAATTTAACATTAAAAGCCTTATCAAGTGCCTACTACACTTTCCTAGCTTCTTTTTCAATTTCCTTAAAATAGCCTCTTGCAGTTTGTATATCAGTATTATTAATCTTCATTACATCACTAACTTTCATTTTTTGTAAGTCTTGTAATGAAGATTTTAACTGATTTAAATTCTGGGTATTAACATCAAATCCAACTTGATATTTAATTTGATTTGCCATATCCTTTTATCTCCCTTATATATAATAACAAAAATCTATATATAAAAAAAGTATTATTTTATATAACCTATATAGCCATATAAAATAATACTTTTAACACTTATCATTATTTATTCTTCTATTCCATCTGTGGCAAATTCATGTTGTTCTAGCAATTCCGCATATGTATTTCTTATGTGTTCAATACTAGCTTGCGCACGTTCATTTTTAAATTTTGGATGTGTGCCACAAAATTCAAGATATTCAGTTATGTTTTCAAGTGTTTGATTCCATGATTCCATACTATGAATGCGGTTATTAACTATATCATCACTAAATTGTAGAATAGAAGCTCGTTTAGCTTTAGCCTAATTAGTGTCAATTTTATTATCAAGTTCACTAATTTCTAAATGAATTTCATCTATTGCCCCAAGTATTTCTCTCTTCTAATCTTCTTTCTTATCTTTTCTAGCAATAAGAAATTGAATAAAATTCCAAATACCTACTGAAGCAAACATGCTTATAATACATGTTATTATTGTCTGCCACATTGGGTTCATTAGCAATATCACCTTTCCGGGCGGGAGCGCATTAGCAACAGCCGCCCTTTAATATAATAAATTTAAGATTCATCCCTTATCTCCTGTTGCAAATATTATTATCAACATTTGCTTAACCTAATTTTAATCTCTGTAAATGGTTTACCAAACCAACCTGCGGTTTGATTTCCATCACCAGACTCCCAATTGGTGTCGTGAATTTCAGAATAGTATTTGTTATTATCATAGGGTTTTACAGAATATACTGCTTCATAGTAAACCCCACCAGTTTTTGTTGTATCTGTAGTATAATAGATTTGAATAGCATCTAAACTATTAACACCATTTCCTACCCACTGTCCATTAGAGTATTTTTTAGACCAACCTTTATTGAGGTAATGAACTCTATACTGAACAGAACCAGAAGAAACATTCATTTTAATTTTAAGAATACTGTCATTTGCTACACCTGCGGCGGCGCCGTTCTTTGCAGCTTTAAGGGTGCCGTGATTTCTTGTCTGAAGGGTGTAAGAGATTGTAGGTGCGGCGGTCGCCATTGAAGCGCTCGTATTACCAGTGGTTGTAATAGTCGTCTAAGCGGTGGTTGCCGCAGCTCCATACTTCGGACGAGCATATCCTCGAATGTTGCCATCGCCTATTGTATAATAGCATCTTCTTACAGCATTATTACTATTTCCTTCAATAGTAACAATTGTCTTACCATTCACGGTCTCGACAATACCAATGTGGTCTGCAAAACCATCATTGGGCTGAGTAGAATCGTCCCAGTTAAAGGTAATAATATCACCCGCTTTGGGAATAATGCTTCCATCTTCATACCAAATTCCTTTAGCTTTGAATAATTGTATATGCCTTTCAACGCCACATTCTGTTCCACCAATTAGATCAGTGGCACCAGCCTTGATAAACGCAGCAGAAAGAGTGGCATCACACCATGCATCATACATGGAAAGAGCCACACCAAGAGCGAGAGGTTTATGATTGTTGTATGTATTAATAACATCTGCATGAGCATTGGCATTGTTAATCCATCCACGGTAAACATTCAGTACCTGTTCTGCGGTCACGCCAGTTTTAGCTTTTGCTTTTGTTGTAGTCTTTGACGAAGAAGATTTCTGCGCATACTTTTTCCAGTCGGCGGCAGTGCCATAAAAAATATTGAGATCCAGATTGGAATTATATCCATTTAATCTTCCTGCGCCAGTATACTGATAGATTGCAACCTTACCAAAAGTTCCCCAACCATTAGCGTCAGTCCAAGGATTAGATTGATATCCGTATACTAAATTATGATTTGCGTATTGCGCACACCAAAGTGGGTATCCCGCAGAACCAACCGACGCCGCAAGAGGAACAATACTTTTGCTTGTATAAAGGAAAGGCTTTACACCAGAAAGTTTATAAAACTCATCCATTAAATTTTTAAGATAAGAAATATTGTTCCAAGCACTATTTTGATAAGACTACCAATCAATAGCCATAATAGCTTTTCCAATATAATTTTTTACTTTATTATAGAAAAACTTCGCCTATGCGGCAGCTCCACCGCCACCAACATAATGATAACACCCCGCAAGTTTACCTCTATTTAGCACAGTGTCGATCTTATAAAAATCAGGATTGATATATGTTGTACCTTGCGTTGCCTTAACAATACAAAAATCATATGGTATCTTGGTTACATCTACTGAGTTATTTGAAGAAATATCAACTCCATTTAATGCCATATAAATACCTCCTTAAAAAAGAAAGGAGAGAAATAAATCTCTCCTTAATTAATAGTTACTTAATCTAATGTCTGTGTTTTCTTAATCAGCTGATTAATGCCAGTTGCGGCAAAGCCAGATACAATGCCGATCGCAAGCGCATTAATAATATCTGCCGCAGGAAAGTCTGGCATGACAAACATTCCAATCACACCAAGAATTGCTCCTGCAACTCCCATGATAGATGGGATGCGATCGTTGTTAATCTGTGTCCACTCCTTGACAATATAGCCAATAAGATAGCAGATAATTGTAATTCCTGCAACACTAACGATACCTAAAGATTCCATAATAATATCCCCCTTAACTAATATATTTATAATTAACTCCTGTTTCAAAAACAGAAGTCAAATCCGTTTGTTCAACCCAAGACCCATTGACTTTCTTATAAACCGTTCTACCTTCAACCCAAGATCCGTTCACTTTAATATAAATAGTTCCAGTATTCGTAGTACAGGTAAGCACGATATTATGTGCGGCATTGATATTCGTTAACTTATAAATATAGTTAACGACTATCTTACCAGTCTTTGAATCTGTGGTTTGTTCTTTCTCAAACACAATTGAGTTTCCATTATCCGCACCAGTGATTTCTGCGGTCGAGTCATCTGGCACTACAACGAGCGAATAATTCTGTCCCGCAAGCCTGACTACTTGACCATCTGGATACAATTTTGCACCAGTTCCAGAAGAGGTAATGAAGTAATAATCAACATCACCAAAGACAAATATCAGACTATGTTTAGCATTGACATTGCTCAGTGTGTAAGTATATTCCCCACCGCCGCCTGTCGCTTCAATTTCAACCTTGAACTGCAATGAGTCATTACCATTATCTGTGTATTGGTCTTTAAAAAACTTAACATCAATATAATGACTTCCTGCGCTTACTGTATAAGTTAGTTCATGTTCAGCAGTTCCGTTAATAGAAGAGCAAGCCAATTCAACATCAGACGCATCATCAGCAGAAGAGGATGTGCTAAGAGCAGTGTCTAGCTTACCGAAGATACCATAGTCATATCCTGCCTCGGCATAGTTAATATACTTGAAGGTAATGATACAATCTGATTCCAAATTTAATGTGACTCTGGCAACAGCCGCAGAATTTGAAACGCCTTGGTTGTTTGACTCATAATACCCATTGCTGTTTACTGCGAATCCATAGTTTGAACTTCTATTTGCAACAGAGTATGTATTTTTGGGAATGCCACCCTGTAGCTGACTAGTTATGTCAACACCATTATCAAGAGCAAGCGTTAATTTTGTCTCAGTTGGGAAAATAGATATTGTCTGATTCGTTCCTTCTTGTACACGAGTTGTGCCGTTGGCGGGATCAGTTGTTGCATTGATACTTGATATGGTAATCGGGTAGTAAGTATATTGCGGATCTTCGTCTGGTGGAATAAATGGGCCAGACTCACCGATTGTTATAACGTGGTCTGCCGCAATTCCTGTTAACTCATACTCGTAATAATACTGGTCGCCGCTAGTTGGAATTTCATAAACAACTGTCCATGTTGCACCGACAACCGCACCACCATAGTAACCAATAGTAAACCGCAGTTTTGCTTCTTGTAACTCGGCTCTTGTCCAAGTTCCTGCGGTCATAGTTATTGTGGAATTAGATGTCGTTGTAAATGATGACTCACTGCCTTTTGCGGTTGAACCAGAATAAAGTTGCAAATCCGCAACCTCGCTTGAATTTGACGTACTCTCACAGTGTCCTCTGACTTGTACAGTAACAGAAGTAATCGTTGCATTTTCTGGAATACCGCTGAAGTCAAAAGAGTAATCAATGTGTGCGGTTGAGCCTTGAGAAGAACAGTAGTCACTTGAAGTGCCACCGCTAGTCTCAACGCCAACACCAATAGCATTTCGGTAGTTTGTGCTACTAATATTTCCGCTTGTTGTGGCATTTTCTGGATTTGCTTCAATTGTGCCGCCAGTTACAACCTCTTTAAGAATAAGGCCGCCAGTGACATCAGTGCCATTATCTAAAACTTGAATGCCATCAAGCGAGTCGGTGTTGACCTTTACAACAGCATCGCCGCCCTCCACAATTTCCTGCGTTGCGGGTTCGGCGGTTATTCCACTCACACTACTGGTCGCAGTGATTGTATAAGCCGTGCCTTGAATAGTGTAACCAACCGTGAGTGTTGCACCATAAAATCTGCAAATATATGATGTCGAAGTTGTAGATGATGTACCTCTTGTGACGTACAGACGAATCTTTGCATTTCGCAACTCTGCTAAAGTCCAAGAGCCAACTGATAAGGTTACTGTACTTGCATAGTTTGAAATAGTTGTTGCAGACCCTTTTGTCGTTGTTCCAGTACACATCTGCATTTGACGAGTGCTGATATATCTTGAACTAGTTGTACTAACATAACCTTTTGCCTGACATGCAACAGAATTAATAGTCGCACCTTCTGGGATTTTACTGGTGTCGAAGTTGTAATAAACATAAGTAGCAGCACCAGACCCAGTTGTAAGTACGAACTGGGCATAGCTACTACTTGTTGCATCCGTGTAGCCATTGTCAATAGGATACGAGCTACTTACAGATGCATATCTTGAATTTGTTGTATCCAGTGAGGAAGGATGAAATGTTAAGCTATTACTTACGTCTACTTGTCTTGCCATTTAATCACACCCCTTACTGTTTAATCCAGATGTCACCATCATTGCCGCCTGAAGGGGAAGCACTTGAAACCGTGACAGTGGAATATGTTAATGCCACATTCACACTGGCGAGATTGGTAACATCTACTGTACCATTTGCGGTAATTGTCTGACTGCCGCTTACTAATTCACTTGCGGTCACCGTCACCGCAGTACCATATTTCGTTCCACCGCTGATATAACCAGTGGTATTTGTCACGCTCGGTGTCACTGTGATTGAGTGATTGCTCACCGTTCCTTTGCTTGCGGACGGCGTTCCCGCTGAACCACTCGCAACAGATTTTGTAGCTTGTGCAGAATAGTATCCTGCGGGTACAGTAACTGTTGCGCCACTTACCGTAAGATCATCGCCGTCTCTCTGGGTAATTCCAGAACCAACATAGGTAGAACTAATTGCACCAACCTTCACGATGCCTGTCGTATAAACTCCTGCGGCAACCGCATTTTGTTCAGACTCGGTTGGAGTGACTGTTTTCGCCGCCTGTGTTGTAAGCTGAAGAGTTCCAGTTGTTGTTCCTGCGCTAACATATCCTGCCGCCTGTGTGTGACTTGCCGTCACAAGGCCAGTAGTAGAGTTGACAGAAGCAGTTGGATTAGCATGAGTTGCAGTTGCCACTGATTTAGTTTCCTGCTCCGCATAGTATCCAGATGGCACGGTGATAGTTGCGCCAGAGGCGGTGAGATCCGTCTCATCTCTCTGAGTGATATCAGAGCCTACATATGTCGATGAAATCGCTCCCACCTTCACTACACCAGTGGTATACATGCCAGAAGCAACTGCGGTCTGCTCACTCTCAGTCGGTGTGACAGTTTTTGCGGCTTGGGTTGTAAGCTGTTGAGTAGCTGAACCACTCACAGTAATCGTCCCCGCTGTTCCCGCACTCACATATCCTGCGCTCACCGTTGGTGTGACGCTCTTTGTTGCCGAAGCTGTCGCAGTAATCTTACCATCTGAACCAACACTAATGGTTGGGTTTGCAGTAACTGTTGTTGCAGGAGTTGTTGCGCTACCAGAAGGCATTGCATTAATCTGAACACTAGAAAGACCATCATAACCAGAGTCGGCTGTGATGGTCTGACTTGATGTTGTTGGATTAATGTTGGTTTTTGCTTGGAGAGATGGAGCAGAAGAGGAGACATTAACATTAGCACTCGCATAATTCGTTACATCATGCGTTCCGTTCGATGTAATGTTGATTGTTCCTGTGGGGGTGATGCCACCACTTGTATCTCCATCATATGTTGTAATTACTTCACCAGTTTCATAATGTATTAATTTAACTGTTGTGTTGGTCGCAAGATCTTTCATAAATCCGGCTGATGTCATATCTATATTAACAAAAGCTGTTATATGTAAACCATCTGTGCTACCAACGCTATTAACTGTAATTCCCGGAGGTACTGGACAATCATTTCTATAGTAACCGGCACCACTCCAATATGGCCCACCAAATCTACCAAGAACTAATTCTGTTAAGTTAGTATTATTAAAAACATAATGTTGCGCTTCAAAATAATCAACGGAAGACCCTTGATAATACACAGAAGTTGGCGCTAAAATTAATCGTTTTAAATTTGGGTATTTTTCAATAGAAAATTGATTATTACTGCCGCTAGAATAAAAGGTCTGGCCAGCACCAGTTTTTATAACTTTTCCAGTTAATGTTAAATTAACTAAATGTTCCATATTGCCATATGTATTAAGCGCATCATAAGAATACTTACCACCCATATCAATAATCATGGTTTCAGTATACTTCTTACCAGTGCTAGATGTATATACGGTCTCGCCACTAATAGTATCTTCTTCTCGTCTATATGTTAACACATTTCCGCCATTGTCGGTGGCCTTGAAGCCTGCGACATTTGTAAATTCTCTTCCGAATATTTGTAATGTATCGCTCATCAGTTAGCCACCTCCTTAATTATTTATTGCCGTTCCATCGGCGTATTGTGTCTCGTATATTGATCCTTCGATGGGAAGGATTTGATTATTTGAATTTTGTGTTAAAAATGTAGACCAATTATTAGCGGACTGATAAGAAGATATGAGCGCAGATGGGACATAAAGTGTACCGCCAGAACCACCAGAGGCAAATTGCCCACAACTTGTCCAGCCATTCATTCCATCTAGTGTTGAAACTCCAGATGTTCTTCGTATTATTATTGTATGAATAGGAAAGGTATTATTCATTCCATTAAAAACCCAACCAGAAAATCTAGAACAATTATTTCCCAAATCAATAATCTCTCCTCTAAATGTAGAAAAGATATTTGTTCCTGCTAATGTAAGTGCAGGAAGAACAACTGCTTTTACAGCAGTATTATAAAAAACTTGTTGTCCAGTAGCTGTTACCTTTGGAAAAATGCAACTTGCTAATTTTGGACAATCAGCAAAAGTTCTCATGTTTAGATAGGTAAGTTCAGGAAAAGAAACATTAACCAAATTACTACATTTACTAAATGCGTATTCTCCGCATGTCGTTACATTTGGGGCAGATATAGATGTTATATTTGCATCATTATAAAATCTATAGTCTTTAATATATGTTACATTCGTTCTTATATCTCCAACGGGTTCTACGCCAGAAATATAATCATCAAGTGAGTACATTAACTTTCCACTGCCCATTCCATCCTTATCCAACACCAAATACCCATCCGCATCCTGCGTCACTTTGCCAGTAAATATTCCATCCACCGCCGCCTTCATCTGAGCAATCGTCATAGGAAGGTTTGCGCCAGACTTCTCAGATATACTAACTGCAAGACCATCAAGTTTTGTTTTTGTTACAATTAATTTTTCGTCTGCCATAAGACCCTCCTTTCATTAACGTGCTACTAATGAAGCCTCATAGTCTGAAGCCTTTATAATTCTTGTTACTAAAGTTGTATTATTCCACGGTGCAGTTGCAATCCACGTATCATATAGTGCATCGGGGACAACAATTTTTTGTTTTGTATTACTATTTAAAATAAAGGCATTTGCGTTATCAAGAGTTGGAACAGCAGTATGATCTCTAAAATCAACTACACATAAATGAAAACATTCTCTAAATGTATCGGTAGGAATCGTTGTAATACTTGCGGGAATTTTTATATAATTTAATGCAGTATAACAATATCCAAAATATGGCATATATGTACAATTAGTAAATGTAATATTAGATGGGTCTAAATTCCAACAGGTAGACGCAAAATTCTGTACATTAGTTTTTGTAACCAGCTTAGGAAGATTAATATTTGCTTTTATAGTTTGTAACGCTGTGCAGTTAGAAAACATTGTTTTAATTGTTGTTGCGTTTGTAAAACTAAAATCTGAAATATCTATTTCCTTTAATAAGGTACATTCTTGAAACATTGCCTCAAAATTAGTTACGCTTGAAGTATCCCAATTTTTATTTCTTATTATCTTTTTCAATGATCTACAATATTGAAACATATATCCAAAATTAGTTGCTTTATTTGAAACATTAAAATTACTTAAATCAATTTCTTTAAGAGAAATGCACCCAGAAAACATACTATTATAATTTTGAACATTATCAGTTATAAAACCACTTAAATCTAAATGTTCTAAATGTCTGCAATAAGAAAACATTGAATTAAGATAAATTAATACAGTGGTAGTCTGCCATTTAGAAGAATTTAAATATCTTAAATTATAATCATTAGAAAACATACTATCCATGCGGGTCGCCTTTGTAAAATTAAAATCTTCAATACCTTTTATTTCACAAAGACAAACACAATCTTTAAATGCTCCATCAAATCTTATTACACTGCTTGTATCCCATCCACTTAAATCGAGGTTTACAATGTTTGAACAGTTTTGAAATATGCCTGTTAAATCAGTACATTTATTGCTTACATCATGTGGAAGATATATTTCTTGTATAGACGACATAAAATAAAACATATACTGCAAAGATGTTATATTTGCAAAACTGCAAATAGACAAATCTACATATCTTAATGATTTATTTCTTACATGTCTATATGAATTAGAACAATTACCATTTGGCTTTGCATTCATTACAGTGTCAGCAACCGTTAAATGTGTAATCCAAGAATCACTAGTACCAGCTATATAATTTGAAGTAGGGAAAATAGCAGTATGGTTTGGCATATTACAATATCTTTCCACGCATGGCTGATCTGTAGCTCCATAAGTATAACTTGAGTCTTCATCTGCCATATATGAAAATCTAAAACTAGTTATACTTGAACCACTCTGAGGAGTAATTTTATAAACTACATAATCTCCTTCATCTGTTGGTAAAGTTTGCTGAAATACCGTATTACTGTCTTGATCAGTAGAAAATACAGATGTAAATATTCCGTTATTTAACGAACCACGTTCTACATGATATGCACCTACCACTTTAATGGATATAAAATTATAAGTACCCACTCCATATGTGCAGTCATATGTCAAATAAATAACCTCCTGATTAGTCAAATCCACTTTGGAGTAGTCTGGCCAATCAGAAGGTCTTTCCCATTTCTTAACTCTTACATTATGCAAATCTTTAATTGCTTCGTCCATCTCACGAGGTTTGTATGTTGCGGTTTCGCCGTTCCGATCTCTGATCGCATCCGCAATATTCGTAAAGACGCTGTCATCTATATATACTTTACTCATTAATAACTCACCTCGCTTGCGTCATCAAATCCATACGATGCTGTATCTCCATCACCATACTGTGCGAGAGCCGCAGTGATAAGTTCATTCACTTGCGAAGCTGTCATGTAGGGAGATGTAGTATTTACCCACTTGGAGGTTGTACCATCGTAGGTTAGTATTTGTCCTGTTGCGGGAGAGGCGATATTAGTATCACTGAGACCAGACAAATTTGGCGATACACCTGCGGTTGCCGCATCCACATACTGCTTAGTAGCAACATCCATATTCTCAGTTGGGCCAGTACCTACCGTCAGCTTACCTGCATACCAACCATTACCGCTCCAGTCGAGAGTGTAGGCGTTGGAACGGGCAGAATCAGATGTGCCGTTACCTACGATGTCAGCATAAGTTCCTGCGGTGTCTTCGATATTATATTTACCTTGAACATGTTGATTATTAGAAGATGCAATAGTATTACTTCCCTCTGCATGGGTATTAATACCTTTTGCAGTTGTTAAAAATCCTTCCGCATGTGTATTACTTCCTGATGCCGTTGTAGCTCGTCCTTCGGCATGAGTTGCATAACCATTAGAAATAGTGGACATTCCCTCTGCGTGTGAACCTTGTTGAGATGCAGTTGTTATCAAAGCTATATAATAAGTTTTATTAGAAATTGCCGTAGTTGAAGACAATGTTTTATCTAAAGTAATAGTTTTATTTTCAGCATCAATATTGGTTATCTCATAACTCGACGATAGTAAATTATTACTTGACCAAATTTCTTTTCGACCAGAATAATTAACAAAATAATCTTCTAAATTTTGTGTATAAGTGTAAGATGTTGAACCTGCATCTCCCGTTAAAGAAATGGCTTCTACACATGGACATCCTTCTGAATGACTTAACATTCCAGTTGAAACACTTCTGCCTTCTGCATGAGAACCGCTTCCAGAAGCAAACGTCTTATTGCCTTCTGCATGAGAATAATAACCAGAAGCTGTTGTATGATATCCTTCTGCATGAGAAGAATCCCCATCTGCGACAGTGCCACTACCTTCTGCATGAGAAGCGGGGGAAGAGGCTATTGTGCCACTACCTTCTGCATGAGAAGAGGAGAAAGAGGCAATAGAGTTACTTCCCTCTGCGTGCGCATTAAGTCCAAGCGCTTTTGTATTGATACCTTCTGCGTGAGAATTTTCACCAGCAGCAAACGTCTTATTGCCTTCTGATGTTGTTTTTGGTCCAATTGCTTTTTTATATTGATAATATAAAGTTCCTACAACAGAAGAATAGGTATATCTATCAATAGGTATAATATCGTTATTAAATTGAATAACATTATTTGTTGTATCAATACTTAAAACAGCACGATAAGTATTTATATCAGATGAATTTCCATTATAAGTTTGTGTATATTGTAAATTACATACATAATACATCTTAGTCAATATATCTGACACAGGTTGTATTATATCATCCTCAGTAGTATATGTTACAGTATCAGTTGCAGTAGTTGGAAAATCAAAAGTGATATGATATATCGCTGCATTTTCACTCTGTTCAAGTTGTCCAATCATGACAGAGTTTTCTCCGTCCCCCGCTCTAATAGCGGGACGATTAAGTACATAAGCGGGATCTCCGTCAAGATCCTCATTCCAATCAGAGTTCTCAACTGTGATGTTACTTATTGTACATTGATATTTTCCCACTATCTCTTCTGGTGCACTAGAAGGAACTTGAGTGTTAGTAACAGTAATTAATATATTTCCATTGGAAAATCTGGTTTCAGTTTCCGAACTAAATATAAGCTGATAAGTACCATTATCAACATTAACACCATCAGCAACAATTCCGATTATTCGCGGTAAGTCTGTTATATATATTCCATAAATCCTCGAAGGACTTTTATCTGAGACCATTACTGTTGCTGAGTTATTATCAGAAAGATTTACAATTAAAGGTTTTATCTCATTCTCATCAATTGCATTATCCACATATTTCTTAGTAGCAACGTCCATATTAGTAGTGGGATTAGCTCCTACTGTCAGTTTACCTGCAAGAACTTCATTTCCGTTCCAATCAAGGGTTCTCGCATTTGAACGGGCGTCATCTGACGTTCCTTTGCCAACTATTTCAACATATGTACCACGATTATACATGCCACCAGATACCATATCCGCAACATTATATTCACCAAAAACATGTTGTGACCTATGATTGGCTATTGTACAATTTCCTTCTGCATGAGAATACTAACCAGAAGATGCGGTAGCCCCACCTTCTATAATAGAATAATCTCCACCACCAGCATTAATATTTGGTTTATTCTTTATATAACTTACACTGTCAACGTCATATTCGCTCCAATCACTTTGCCCAGTATTTTGATTCACATATTCAACTGTTTTCGCCAATGCCAAAGAGAGACCTTGTAAATCAACTGGCTTTTTTAAAGTTTCTTGATCCATGTATTAGTCCCTCCTTTCTTAAACTGGGCCACCACTATCCTTGCCCCACGTTCCATAATCAGAATTATAATAATATAAATTTGAATTCCATGAACCAATAACAGTTACAGTAACTTCATTCATCTGATCAAGTTCGTTAAACTTCTTGTATGTTATTTGTAAATTTGTACCACTTTCCTCAGAAGGATGAATGGCGACAACTGGAGTATATAACCCATTCGACAATTGAATGACTGGATACATGCCATTAACTACTTTATATAAAATCTCATTTAAATTCGCCATATCCATTATCCTCCTGTCGTATAATCATCTGTAGTAATTACAGCCGCCGTTAGACCAAGTGCATCACACATCTCTTCAATATCTGCGGCAGATGCACAGTTAAACTCTTGTGTAATTATATTACCATTTTCATCAGTTACTAAATATTTATTTGCATTAGATGCTCCTTGCGCAATATCGACCTTGGTACTTAACCCCTGCCGCGCGCTCGCATCTTTTATATTAAAAACTTTATTAGAAGGGAGAGTTATTTGAGAAATATCTGCCATCTATTAAATCTCCTTTCTTCTATCATTATTCGACTGTTACTGTACCCTCTGTACCTGTAAATGTAGGTTGAGAAACTTCTCCAGTCGGAGTTCCTTTAACGCTCACACTCCCTGCGGTCCCTGCAAAAGAAGCGCTCTTAGGAACTGAAATACTATCAGTCTCAAGTCTAACACCAGTACCAGTCCAAGATGGTTGAGATGATGTATATGTTGCGTCACCTGTCTTAACAGTAACATCGCTTGTTGTAATACTTGCGCCAGTTGTATAACCTAACTGATATAAACTTAAATTTTCACCAGTTACAGAATAATATGTTAATGAATTTGCGGGTGCGGTTGCGCCAGGTGCTGCGGCGACCACGGTCTTTGCGACAGTTTGACTGGTCGGATTCTTTACAGTAGTCGTGGCTCCCGCTTCATTTAAAGAAATCGTTGGTGTACCGACAGTGCCCGCAGGCGTATAGTTTGCAGTACCGCTCGCCGCAACTTTAATAGCTACAGTTTTATCTTCATTTGTAAAAGTAACATTACCAGCAGGAGTAAAAGAACCAGTTGAAGTTGTCTCAGAACCAGTAAAAGTGGGCTTTGAAACAGTTCCCGCAGGTGTAAATTCTCCAGTTGCTTCATCCTTAAAAGCTAATGCCTTTAAAGAACCCATATCACCAAACTCATGCCACTTATTATCACTAGATGAATAAACAAACTACTTGTCGCCATAAATAACAACACTACCGGCTTCCGCATTATACTCTTCACCGCCAATAGAAATGGTTGATGCAGAAGACCCATCTGTAAGAGCTGTAGTTGTTACACCTAAATAAGACATTGCACCAGTAATAGTACCTTTAATAGTTGCAATATCCGCACGTGCCTGAGCATCTTTTATATTATACTAACTACCACTGGGTAATGTAATCTTCGATATATCTGCCATAGAAGTTTTTCCTCTCTTTTTAATTTGTTGTAAAAATTATATTTTCTTCATCCTCTTCTTTCAAATAACATCTTACTTTATTATTCCAAAAAGTTCTTTCTTCTGATGTTATATGAATAGAAGAATTATTTATATGCTCCTAATAAGCATCTGTTAAAAAAGGTAAATCAACTACATAAGTAGTTCCATCACCTATCTTGACACCAGCAATAACTTTTCCATCTTCCTATTTATAATCACTATAAACAATAATATCTCCTGCCGCGGGGATGTAACTTCTATTATTATTCCATTCCTCGACAGAGTTATATAACAAAGATGGAAAATGTTTATCATTAGTTAAATCACTAATTTTTTCTGGAATACTTGGCTTATTTTTAATAAAAGCATTGCCGCCAACCGCATTCCAATCAGGGTTTTCATTAATCTAAATCCGTTTAATTTCACCCTATCCAATATCAACGTCAATATATACTTTTCCAGTATCTTTTGTTAAATAGGCATATCCATCGTTTTTTTCAGTTGGCAAAACGTTGGAATTGCCCCTCAAAACTCTAAATATAGCCATTTATCAAAACTCCTACCACTCTAATACACTAGTTATCACTATTCCTAAGTCTTCTATTGTACGATTTCCAATTAGCGTGACTCCATTAATAGAAGGTAAATTTATTAACTTCTCATAATCCTTTTCAACAACTTTATAAAAGGGATCAGAAAGAGACATTTTTATTTTATCATTTAGCTCTTTAACAGACATTTTTATTTTATCATTTGACTCTTTAACATGCATATCAACTTTTAATACTTTATCCATGTTAAATCACCTACCTATATAAAATCTCTGTAACATCTATATCTTCTATTGAAGTTGCCCAAACAAGACCATCTTTAGTTTTACCTTTTATTTGAATGCGGGCGGGACCCGGCTTAAAAAGTAAAGTATTTTTCTGGCTTAACTCAATTGTCACAACATTATTTTCAATAGAAACATCCTCTTTTGTTTTAGTTAATCTAGTTGGACCTTGAGAGATAGTTACATAAATATCGTCAATAGACTATTGTAAAACCTATTCATTATCAAGAAAACATTGAATAGTAGGAGTCGTAGATCTAATCATATATTTTACCTCCCACAAAAAATAATTTAAAAACACCTTTTCATATTTTATATGAAAAATTCTCATATTTAATTGTCTCACTTTGACCATAATTTTTTTCTTGACATTTTATTAAAAATTTGTTATAATTTTATTAAAGAAAGAAGGATAAAAATTATGAACACTTATGTTTTTTCAGATTTACATAGTCAATATAATCTCTGGGGACAACTTAAAAATTATATAAAACCAGAGGATAAAGCCTATTGTCTTGGTGATTGTATTGATCGAGGCCCTGCCGCATTTGAAATATTGACAGAAATAATGGATGCCCCTAATATTATTTTATTGTGCGGCAACCATGAAGATTTTATCAACAGCATTGGTTCAGAAATAATTCCTTATATTGAAGAAGGCTTCCACTGGTCTCATCCAAAAATGTCACTATGGAGAGCCAACGGGGCAGAAAAAACTATTAAAGCATTTTGTAAAATGACTCCTTTAAAACGACTTCAATTAATTGACAAAATCAAAAGCCTTCCAACTCATATAGAATATACTAATACAAAAGGAGATATAATATATCTTTGTCATGCGGGGCGGCAGCCAGATATCGCAGAGATACCAGATATGCATATGGGCAGTATTCCAATGAATAATTATATATGGGATCGTAGTCATATTTCTGATTTACTCTGGCGAGGAAAAGATAATGAATATTGTATTCATGGACATACTCCAGTGGGATATATTTATCATTTTCTTAATGATTTAGAAAAACCACCGCCATCTCAATTTGAAATATATAAATATTGTGAAGGTCATAAAATAGATATTGATCTTGGTAGTTTTTATACCAACCGCGCTTGTTTATTAAATCTTGATACTTTTGAACCAATTTATTTTAAGGAGAAATAATATGGATAAATATTTAATTAATAAAAATGAATTGCTTTCTTTTCTTAGATATGAAATTCTATATAAATGGAAAGAAGCTGAAAAAATACAGCCTGATAAGAATGATACTTTTGCAAAATATCTTATAAATTCATCTATATATAAGCCAGACCATGAATTTATTCAGTCTTTTTGTGTAACGGATGAAGAGCGGAAAGACCCAATTGGAACTGGTATTTATAATGAAATTCTCCCCGCAGATTTAGCAAGATATGAAGCTGCAACATTTTATTCCTCTAGAAAGGAGTCATATTATGAATTCTAATGTTCACTATCACGGAGGAGTTGGTTTTCTTGATGTTATATTAATTGTAAATATTATTCTTAAATTACTTGGTTCTATTAATTGGAGTTGGAGCGTTGTATTGTGGCCTCTTTGGACTGAGATAATTTTATGTATAATTATAATTATAATAGATTTAATAGGAGATAATTAAAAAATGAATAGTAAAATATATATGTGCGGCGACCTTCATGGAGATTATTATCCAGTTAAAACTTTTTATGAATATATGAATTTTATTGGTCAACCGCTCACTGAAAACAATATATTAATTGTTCTTGGTGATTTTGGTGCCAATTACTATCTTGGACTTCGTGATAGTATTTTTAAAAAACATCTTAATGATTATAAAATGACATATTTTATTATTAGAGGAAATCATGAAGAAAGACCAAGTATTTGTATGAAAAACAACCCTGGTCAATGGCATATTGAAGATTTTTGGGGCGGACAGGTGTATGTAGAAAATGAATTTCCTTATATAAAATATGCTTTAGATGTTCCATCTAAATATGAAATACCAACAGCGCAGGGTAAACCAATCAAAACACTTGTTTTACCTGGTGCTTATAGTGTTGATAAAGACTACAGACTTGCAAATCACTGGAGCTGGTTCCCACAAGAGCAATGTAATGAAGAAGAGATGCTTTGGGGAAAAATGTTAGCGGCAACCGCAGATTGGGATTTAATTTTATCTCACACTTGTCCAGTTATATATGAACCAACTGATCTTTTTTTACCAATGATTGATCAATCTAAAGTAGATAAAACAACTGAAATATGGTTAGGAGATATTGAATATAAAACAAATTATAAACTTTGGTGTTGGGGTCATTATCATGCAAACCGCATCTATCCGCGAGTTGAAAATAAAGATAAATTAATGCTTTTTAATGATTATTTTCTTGATGTATATAAATATTTTTGTGGAAATTATGATCTTTATAACTCTTTAATAAAAATTCGCATTGATATTTAAATAAATTTTTGATATAATAATATCATAAGAAAAGAAAAAATATAAAATAACAAAAGAAAGAGTGAAAAATAATGAAAATGTTTTATAAGAAAGATAATTGTTTTGTTGAAGTTTATAATTTTTTTGAAGATAGAACCGCACTTATTTTTTCTCCATCTACCGCAGGACGACAGAATGGTAATGGCTGGGAAAAAGTTAAAGTAGGACAGCTTATTCCCGAAAATTATTATGATGCCAATAGCGATGCTTTTATAAGTGAAAGCACGAGAACCAAAATTAAAAAGCGTCTTACTTTAACTCGTGCAGAATGGACTTGCACTGATGGCTTGATTTATAATAATTGTGATGAAGCTATTGCACATGAGCGTGTACTAATGAAGAAGGAGAATGAAAACAATGCTTAATAAAAATAATGAAAGAGAACTAGTATATATTGTAGTTATTGACGATATAACTCCAATAGAAGGATATGATAGAGTTGAGCTTGCTCATGTTGGCGGATGGACGGTTGTAGTTGGTAAGGGCGAATTCAAGATCGGCGATCCAGCGATCTATTTTGAAATTGATTCTAAACTGCCTGAAGTAGAACCTTTTACCAATATGGAGTTTCTTGCTAAAAAGAAATATAAAATTAAAACGCAGAAAATGTGTAAATCATTAAGCCAGGGACTTCTTATGTCCGCCGCAAATTTTAAATGGACTATTTGTAAAAAAAATAATGATAATCTTACTGATATTATAGTAGGAATTGTAGATGATAAAGATTGCTACCATTGGACAAATGATGAATCTCGTTTTCTTACTAAGCAGCTTGGTGTGATTTATGCAGAAGCTGATGATAATATTCGCAAGGCGGCGTCCGCAGATAAATATAAAAAGATGGCACAGCGTCATGGGAAACTCTTTTCTAAACAGCCTTTTCGCTGGCTTATGAGGCGGGAATGGGGTAAAAAGCTACTTTTTGTTTTTTTTGGTAGAAAAAGAGATAAAAATGGTTGGCCCGCATGGGTTACAAAAACAGACGAAGAACGCATTCAGAACATGCCCTGGATACTAAAAGACAAAGAACCGTGGATTGCTACAGAAAAAATTGATGGCACGAGTACTACATTTACTCTTAAACGCGGTAAATGGCCACATAAAGATGAATTTTATGTATGTTCCCGCAACGTCTGTTTTAATAAACCAGACAAAACTTGTTTTTATGATACTAATGTTTATACTGAAATGGCAGAAAAATATGATATTTATAATAAAATGACAAAAATGCTTCATAATGATTTTACAGATTGTGAATGGATTACTATCCAGGGTGAAACATACGGGCCTGGCGTTCAGAAGCGTGATTATCATGCTCCAACACACGACTTTATGGCCTTCAATTTCATAACCTCAAAAGACGGCCGCTGGGGAACAAAAGAAATGACAGATTTTCTTCTTAAAAAGAATGGAATACCTTGTGTTCCAATTCTTGATAATAATTATATTCTTCCAGATACAGTTGAAGAACTTCTTAATTATGCAACAGGAGAATCTGTTTGTGACCATGACCTAAGAGAAGGAATTGTTTTCCGTTCAAAAGATGGAAGTAAATCTTTTAAGGCGGTTTCCAATGAATTTCTTCTTAAATATCATCAGTAATTTTAATGGAGAGCAAATGCTCTCCATTTGTTTTTTTTATTATTTTTTGTTATAATATATATATAAGATATGAAAAAGAAAGGATGTGTTTTAATTATGGGTAGAAGATATAAAGGTAACGATTTTATGATTTCTAAAATGTATTGTATTAATTGCGGTCATGAAGGGGTTCCAATCGGAAGAAAAAATGGTCATTACCGCGAAGCAGGACATTTAAAAAAATTATATTGTGTCTATTGCAAAAAAGAATTTAATCATGTTGAAATACGTCCTATGTTTAGTAACTATAATTATGAAGATTTTGCTTTAGAAAAAAAATATAATAATTTTGATGAAGATGGTAATAGAAAAGAACCTTTTACAATCTTTAGAGGAAATTTAAAAAAGAAAGGAATTATTTAAAATGGGAGATTTATATATTATGTGCGGCATCCCTGGGTCTGGTAAATCTACCTTCCTTAAAAATAAAATCAAAAAAGATAATTCGGTTGTTATATCTCGTGATGAAATTAGATTTTCTATGCTTAGACCTGGAGAAGAATATTTTTCTCATGAGAATGACGTTACTGAAACCTTTTGGAATCAGATTAATGAAGCTCTTGCAACTGGAAAAGATGTCTTCGCAGACCAGACTTCTCTTACTCCAAAATCAAGAAAATGGTTAATTGATCATGTAAATGGGTATGATCATGTAAATCTTATCTGGATTGATGAAGATCTTCAGACCTGTCTTGAAAGAAATGAGAAGCGGCGCGGGACCAGAGCATATGTTCCTAGAGGGCAGGTCCGCCGCATGTCATGTCAGTTTGTAAAGCCTACATCATATGAAGGTTTTCATTACATTTTTCATTATAATAGTAAAGAAGATAAAATTACGTATAAAGAAGGAGGAATTTAAATGATTTATATCTCATCAGATTTGCATTTGAACCATAATCAGCCTTTTATTTATGAACCTAGAGGCTTTAAAGATGTGTATGAAATGACTTTTACGATTCTTGATAATTTCAATAGAATCATTAAACCAGATGATGATCTATATCTTCTTGGAGATAATTTTCTTGGAGAACTTGAACCAGGACTTGAACTTTTTAATCATCTTCCAGGAAAAATTCATCTTATTTGGGGTAATCATGATACCTACAATAGAAAAGAAGCTCTTTCAAAATGCCATAATGTAGTTGAAGTAATTGGCTATGCGGGAATACTTAAATATGGTAAATATCATTTTTATTTAAGTCATTTTCCAACCTGTACAACAAATTTTGATGATTATGGAAAACCATTAAATCGAAGAGTTCTTTGTCTTGCAGGGCATACTCATTCAAAAGATAAGTTTGAATTAACTCACTCATATAACGTTGCGGTTGATGCTCATAATTGTTATCCTGTATCTATTGATGAAGTAATTAAAGATTTTAAAGATTATATAGATGATTATAGCGGCTAAAGCCGCTAAATCATCTATTTTTTTATTTGACAAAAATAATTATTTATGATATAATAAATATTATATATAAGGAGTTTTTTATATGTTACATATTTATATAGATGGAAGTTGTCGCGGGAATGGTTATAAAGATTCTCGAGGCGGGTTCGGGATAGTAATATTTGACAACCGCCGCAATTTAATTGATGCCTATTGTTAGCAATTTGATAATGTAACAAATAATCAAATGGAATTAAAAGCATTCCTAAAAACATTTGAATTACTAAATACAAAATATAAAAATTAGGAAGCAACTATTTATTCTGATTCTGCATATTGTATAAATATCCTCACTTCATGGATTTACTCTTGGAGTAAAAATAATTGGAAAAATAGTAAACATGAAACAATAAAAAATTTAGATATTATTTTATCTATATATAAATATTATAATATAGATTTTTTTATAAATCAAATAAATTTTATAAAAGTTGATGGTCATAATGGAATTATAGGTAATTAGTTAGCGGATGCTCTTGCAACGGCAGACAAATTAAAATTTTCAAATATTATATTACAAAATCATATAAACATTAACCTTTTGGAAAAAACTTGCTAAAATTAAAAAATTTTATTATAATATAAATATATAATAAAGGAAGAGGTAAAAAATAAATGGTTGATAAACATTTATATACAGAGGATAGTATCGAAAGTCTCTCGCCCCTTGAGTTTACAAGGCTTCGTCCGCAAGTATATGCAGGTGATTGCACATATTCAACTCAGCTATTAGTAGAAATTATTTCTAATGCAGTTGATGAATATCGTCTTAATCATGGGAATAAAATTGATGTAACTATTGATGGAGATATTGTTACAGTTCAAGATTATGGTCAAGGATTTATTCCCAATTCCTTTAGAGAAGATGGTAAGACAATTCTTGAAGCTGCTTTTAGTGTATTAAATACTTCAGGAAAATATCGTGATGATGGAACCTATGAGGGGACTTCTCTTGGTTCTTTTGGCATTGGTAGCAAAATTACTACCTTTTTAAGTCATTGGCTAGATGTTACTACTCAAAGAGATGGCGAAGTTGAAGAGATTAAATTTGTTGAAGGCGTTTTTAATAAAAGACAACTAGGAAAGTGTAAAGATAAAAAATCTGGCACAATTGTTACATGGCAACCCTCAGAAGAGTTTTTTACTCATACAGAGGTTGAATTAAATAAAATTAAAGATTTATTTGAAACTATTACCTGTCTTTGTCCTGGATTAACTATCAATCTTAATCTTGGAGGAGAAAATTCTACTCAATATTATTCAACAAATGGTATTAATGATTTAGTTAATAAAAATTTAAAAGGTGAAGAATTAATTAATAATCGTTTTTCAATGAATTTTTCAGAAGGCAAGAATAAACTTGATATGGTTCTTACTTATGCTGGAAACTATTCTTCAACTATAATTCCTTATGTTAATACTGGTTTAACAGAATCTGGACCTCATATCACTCAGATTAAAACAGTTATTACAAGAGAATTTAACAAATTCTTTAAAGAGAAAAAATGGCTTAAAGATAAAGATACTAATTTAACTGGTGATGATATTCAAGAGGGAATGTATGTAGTATTTAATATTACTGCTCCTAATGTTGGATACGATGCACAGGTTAAAAGTAGAATTACAAAGATTGATATGACGCCTTTTACTTTTGCTTTAAGTACAAATCTTGAAGTATGGCTAAATAATAATGAAAAAGAAATAAAATCTATTTTTGAAAAGGCGACAGCCGCTCGTAAAGCACGAGATGCTGCAAAGAAAGCAAGAGACAAAGCAAGAGAGCAGAATAAAAAGAAACAGAAAGCTCTTAAATTTGATAGTAAACTTGCAGATTGTTGGTCTAAAGATCGTATGAAATGTGAGATATATGTGACGGAAGGTGATTCGGCCTCAGGCAACCTAAAACTGGCTCGTGATAATGAATTTGTTGCGGTCATGCCTGTTCGTGGTAAAATTCTTAATGTTAGAAAAGCAACGCTTGATAAGATTCAGAAAAATGCAGAAATTATGACAATGATTGATGCTTTTGGTCTTACTGTTGATATGAAGACAATGAAGCTAACTTATAATAAAGATGACCTTCGTTATGGAAAGATTATAATCGAGTCCGATGCTGACGTTGATGGGAGTCATATTAAAAATTTATTTTATACCTTTATATGGACTTTCTGTCCACAATTAATTTTAGATGGATATGTGTATGCAGGAGTTCCACCTCTTTACAAAATCACAGAAGGTAAAGATACTTATATCTATTTAAAAGATGATGCGGAACTTGAAAAATATAGAACCAGTCATAAAGGAAAGAAGTATCTCGTTAATCGACTTAAGGGACTCGGAGAGATGTCGCCGGATGAAACCTCGATTCTTGTAGATCCAGATAAACGAATTATTAAGCAAGTGACTGTAGAAGATATTGCAGCAGCTAATAAATTATTTGATGATTTAATGGGTACACAAATTATTCCAAGAAAAAGATTTATTCAACAGCATAGTGCAGAGGCGACTTATGGAGCGTAAATTAAATTATAAAGAAACAAGAGAAGAAATTCATAGAATATTATTTGATTTTTTTGATAGAGAATTAGAATGTTCTGAAGATAATGAATTTGATTTTGAATTTATGGAATTTAGAACAGATGATATTTTAAAATTAATTCAAAATCAAGGAGGCGACTATGCAGAATAATATATTAAATGAAATATATAATATATATAAAACAAAATTAGAAGAAGCTACTTCAATATGGAAAAGTGAATGTTGTTGTATATCAGAAGATGAAAATAGGGATAAAGAAGATAAAGAAGAATTAAAATATTTTGAATCATTGCTTCAAAAAATAGACAATAATTGGAGGGCGAATGATGCAGAATGATTTTAATATAGAAGATAGAATTGTAAAAATTTTAACTGATGAATTATGTTATTGTTACTGTGATAATTGTGAATTTGGAAATTGGGATAAATATCAAGATACAAGATGCGATGATTGTTATAGAAAATATCAAAATTGGCGGTTATCTGAAGAAACTGCAAAATCAATAGCAAAACAAATTATTAGGGAGTTTGAATAAAAATGCAAAATGATTTAATGTGTCCAAACTGTAATTCTCTACTTTATTGGAATCTTGACGAATGGGGTAGAACACCATGGCATTTACATTGTGATAAATGTTCTATTAATATTGGTGTAACTAAACAAAATAAAGCTATTGAATTAATTCAAAAATATCATCAGCCAAATACTTATATTGAATATTATAATAATGAGATTCAAATATTATTTGAAAATAATAAACAAATAATATTTAAGGAGATAGAAAATGCAGAGTGATTTAATAAAAGAATTAAGTACAAATTTTATTGAATATGCGGCCTCTGTTAATTCAGATAGAGCAATACCAAATGCAACTGACGGTCTTAAACCAGTTGCAAAAAGAATTTTATATGGAGCTTTTACGGGTGGAAGAACCAGTAATAAACCGCATGTAAAATGCGCAAAGATCGTTGGAGATGTAATGGGTTCTTACCATCCTCACGGAGATTCATCCATTTACGGCGCATTAGTTCGTCTTGCACAAGATTGGGTAATGCGTTATCCTCTTATTGATTTTCATGGTAATGTTGGAAATCAGGCGGGTGATGGACCTGCCGCACCTCGTTATACAGAAGCAAGGTTATCTAAACTAACAGAAGAAGGTATGCTTCAAGGTTTAAAGAAAAATAATGTTGATTTTATTCCTAACTACGATGAAACAACAGAAGAACCTATTGAACTACCAAGTATCTTTCCTAATCTTCTTTGTAACCCTAATAGTGGTATTGGTGTGGCTATGGCCTGTTCTTGGGCACCGCATAATCTTGGTGAAGTAGCTGTGGCAATTAATCAATATTTATCTGGAGAAGAGCCTACTCTACCAGGGCCAGATTTTCCAACAGGTGGAATTGTTATCAATTCTAAAGACATTCCTTCGATTATGAAAACAGGGCATGGAAGTGTTAAAATTCGTGGAAGATTTGAAATTGATAAACAAAAAATTATCTTTACAGAAATTCCATATGGTACTACTATTGAAGGATTAATGACTGAAATTGGTGAAATTTCAGATTCAAAGGAAATTGAGGGAATTGATAATATTCGTGACGAATCTAATAAAAAAGGTGTTAGAATTGTTATTGAATGCGATAAAGGTATCAATCCCGCAAGTATTGTAAATAAACTTTTTGCAAAAACAAACTTACAGAGTTCATTTAGTTATAATCAAGTCGCTCTTGTTGATAAAGTGCCAACTGAATTAAATCTTAAAGATTGTATTAAAATTTATGTTGACCATAATATTGATTGTATAACAAGAGAAACTAAATTTGATTTAGATAAGGCTATTGATAGACTTGAAATTGTCAATGGGTTGCTGCGGGCACTTGAGGATATTGACAACATCATAGCGCTGATTAAAGGCTCTGAAAATGCAACCGCCGCAAAAGAAGCATTAATTAAAAAATATCAGTTTACAGAAAATCAAGCTAAAGCAATTTTAGCTATGAGACTTTCTTCTCTTGCAAAACTTGAAAAAGTTGAATTAGAGAAAGAAGCAAAAGAACTTGAAAATAAAATTACTGATTTAAAAAATATTCTTGCAAATGAAGATCGTCAAAAGAGCATTCTTAAATCTCGTTTAGGGGATCTCGTTAAAAAATATGGCGATGCCCGCCGCACAGAACTAACTAACATTGAAGTAAAACCAGAAGAAAAAATAATTGAAGAAGTTGTTCCAGAAGACTGTGTTGTAATTCTTTCTCAAACTGGAGATATTAAACGTGTACCTAAAAATAACTTTAAAGTACAACGAAAGAATGGCAAGGGCGTTAAAACCAAAAATGATATAATTATGTCTAGCATTTCCACCAATACTATTGATAATCTTCTTCTTTTTACTAAAAAAGGTAAGATGTTTAAAATTATTGTAGATGAAGTACCAATTGGAACAAACGTATCAAAAGGCGCACATGTTGGAACATTAATTAATATGGATCAAGATGATGAAGTAATAGCAATTACATCTCTTGCTAGAAGTAATACTGCAAAATATGTAGCATTCTTTACAAAACAAGGATTAATGAAAAAAACTTTTCTTGATGAATATACAAAAGTAAAACGTAGTACAGGAATTGCGGCAATTAAAATTAACGATGGCGATTCTATTGCCAATGTAGAATTTATTAATGAAGAAGATATTCTTGTAATTACTAAAAATGGCATGTCTATTCATTTTGAAAGTAAAAATGTTAATCCTATTGGTAGAGTCGCGGCTGGTGTTAAAACTATAAAATTAGATGAAAATGATGAGGTTGTTGTAGGACTTCCAATTCATTCAGATAATGATACTGTTGCTATTTTTTCAACAAAAGGATATGGTAAAAAAACTTCTATTAAAGAATTTACAATTCAAGGTCGAGGCGGAAAAGGACTAGTTATTTATAGACCAAGTATTGTATATGGAGAAATTGCAGGCGCCGCTATTGTTACGGATAAAGACACCATTCTTCTCACTGGTCAGCCTAACTCTATATGCATTACCGCATCAGATTTACCTTCATTAACTCGAACAAGTTTTGGTAATATTATGATAAAATCTAATATTTCATCTATCGTAAAATTTTAATAATGAGGGACTTTTGTCCCTCATTTGCTTTTTATAAAAAAATATATTATAATATATTTATAAGAAAAAGAGGTAATATAATATGGATGAATGGACAATAAGAAGTTTAATTGATGAATTAAATAGATTAACAAAACTTTATGATAAAGGACATCCAGAAATTAGTGATAAAAAATGGGATGATCTTTATTTTAAATTAAAACAGATGGAAGAAGAAACTGGTATTATTTATCCAGATTCACCAACCCAAAGTATTCATTTTGAAAAAGTATCTGAATTAAAAAAGGCTAAACATAATCATCCCATGCTTTCTCTTGATAAAACCAAAGATATAGAGGCAGTTAAATCATTTATTAAAGGGCATGATTGGGTTATTATGGCAAAAATGGATGGTTTAACATGTTCACTACATTATTTAGATGGTAAACTTATATCCGCAGAAACTCGCGGTAATGGAATAGAGGGAGAAGATATTACTCATAACGCTATGGTTATTCCATCTATTCCTAAAAAAATTGAACGAAAAGAAGATACTATTATTGATGGAGAAATTATTTGTACTTATAATAATTTTGAATCTTTTAAAAATGAATATAAAAATCCACGAAATTTTGCAAGTGGCAGTATCAGATTACTTGATTCAAAAGAATGTTCAAAAAGAAATCTTACTTTTATCGCTTGGGATGTTGTAAAAGGTGGAAAATATGAGTGGTTATCTAATAATTTATCAGCATTAAGATCTTATGGATTTAATGTGGTTCCAATGTTTATTAATGGTGATGGGACAGATTTAACTCCCGTTGAAGATTATATTAATAGTATTAAAAAAGAAAGTGAAAAACTTTTTTATCCTATTGATGGAGTTGTTTTTAAATATGATGATATAAAAACATATGAGGCGGCAGGCCGCACAGATCATCATTTTAAAGGTGGTTTAGCATATAAATTTTATGATGAAACTTACGAAACTTATTTAAGATATATTGAATGGACGATGGGAAGAACTGGTGTTCTTACTCCAGTGGCAGTATTTGAACCTATTGACATAGAAGGCTCAATTGTTGAACGAGCAAGTTTACATAATTTAAGTGTAATGGAAAATATTTTAGGTATTCCTTTTGAAAAACAAAAATTGCAGGTTTTTAAAGCAAATATGATTGTTCCGCAAATTTATAGTGCAGAAAAACCAAAAGAAAAACCTAATGGTCCTATTATTCCATTAATAGAAAAATGTCCTATTTGCGGTGAAGATGTAGAAATTATTAACAATAATGGTGTAAAAATTATTGTATGCACTAATCCCTCATGCCAGGGGAAATTTATTAATATACTTGAGCATTTTTGTGGAAAAAAGGGTCTTGATATTAAAGGGTTATCTAAAGCTACTTTTCAAAAGCTAATTGATTGGGAATGGCTTGAAAATCTTGAAGGAGTTTTTAATCTTAATCAATATAGAAATGAATGGATTAAGAAGCCTGGTTTTGGAATAGCTTCTGTAGATAAAATCTTAAAATCAATAGAAGAGCATAAACATACCACACTTGATGCTTTTATATCTGCGATTGGTATCCCCCTCATAGGGCGGGCAGTAGCAAAAGATTTAATAAATTATTTTGAAACATATGAAGATTTCCGTAATGCAATTAATGATGATAAATATGACTTCTCTGTCTTAAATAATTTTGGAGAAGAAATGAATAAAAGTATTAAAAATTTTGATTATGCGGAAGCCGATAGAATTTCTAAACTTTTAATTTTTGAAACCCCTATTGTTAACAACATTCAAATAAATAATAGTCTCACAGGAAAAACTATAGTTATTACAGGAAAACTTACTACGTTTAAAAATAGAGCTGAATTAAAAGCAATTATTGAGGCTCATGGCGGCAAGGTGTCTGATTCTATTTCTAGTAAAACTAATTTATTAATTAATAATGATGTAAATAGTACATCATCTAAAAATAAAGCTGCTCAAAGTCGCGGTATTCCAATTATTTCTGAACTAGACTTTGTAAAGCAATATATTGAAAATTAAAAAAATTTTTTATATAATTATAATATAAATAAGATGAGTAAATGAATAGAAGGTCTTTAAAACATTTGATGACAAAAATAATAAAAATTTTTATTTTATTCACTTAATATTTTTTGATTTTTAAAAAATTTTTTACTATAATATAAAAGATATAAGTGATAAATAAATAAATTCATCTTATATAAAATAATTAAAAATATATATTTATTAAAAAGGAGAAAAAAGGATTATGCTTAGTGAGAATAGCAAGGCGGTTTTTGATTTTGTAAAGGAACATGATGGACAGGATTTTACTGCACAGGACATTGCAGATGCAACAGGTCTTTCTGTCCGTTCTGTTAATGGTATTGTAACATCAGCTTTCCAGCGTCATAAGGATGCTGATAAGAATGAGCTTCCGCTAATGGTTCGTGTTCCGGCAGAAATTGAAGATCCAGAGACTGGCCTACATAAGGCAATTAAGTTTATTCAGCTTACCGATGCAGGTCGTGCATTTGATCCAACTGCTGAGGATTAACTTGAGTATTTTATAAGGGTTAGATAAAATATCTAACCCTTATTTTGCATATTGGAGGAAAAAATGATATTATTAATATTAGGTTTTATCTTTCTAATATGCGGTTTAATTCTTTTTTATAATGCTAATCAAATTAAAATTTAGAAAAATTTAAAGCAAGAATAGTATAAATCTCAGTTAGAAAAAGAAGTTCATAATTTACAAGTAGATAGAAATAATTTAATTAATACTGAAATACAAAAAAGAAAATAGTTGAAAGATGAGTTTTTACTTTTTCAACAATAGCAAGAAAAAGAATTAAATAAAAATTTTTAGAAAGAAAAACAAATAATTAAATTAAATCTTGAAAAAGTTAATTATGAAACTTCTAAATAGATTGAAGATATTCATAAAGATTTAAGTAATATTCGATAGTCAGCTATAAAAGAAAAAAAGCAAATATAGAATGAATTAAATAAATTAAAATCATCTCTTAGCGCGGGTGTAGAAGCGCGTCTCCGCTAGCAATAGAAAAAGGATAAAATTAATTTTTATAAACTTTCAATTTCTGATGCAGATTTAGCTGATGTTAAAATGTTAGAAAATTTAAAAGCATCTTTTCATAAGCCTGTTGTTTTAAGTAAACTTATATGGACACAATATTTTCAAAAACAAATGACTTAGTTATGTGATAGGGTATTTGGTAAAAAAATAATTTGTGGCATCTATAAGATTACTGATTTAATTACTGAAGAATGCTATATTGGACAAAGTGTAAATATTCAATAGAGAATGAAACAACATTGCAAATGCGGGTTGGGGATTGAAGCGTCCGCCACAAATAAATTATATAATACCATGCAAAAAGACGGAGTCTGGAATTTTTCTTTTGAATTATTAGAAGAATGCCCAAAAGAACTATTAAATGAAAAAGAAAAATTTTGGATATAGATGTATCAAAGCAATAAATTCGGTTTAAATACTGTAAGAGGGAATAAAACATGATAAAAGTTTTTACTTTAAATAAAAATAATAAAATTGAATTAACTAAAAAAGAGTTGGAGTAGCTTTTAAATGAAAGTTTTTGGGAAGGGTATAATAAAAGAAATCTTTATGTATATAATTCTCCTTCTATAAATACTCCATATACTACTACTCCATATTGGACATATAGTACCGCCGACTCAGGGATAACAATAACAGCAAATAGTTTATATAAAAATGATGATACTGATGATAGAAAATGAGGTTAAAATATGAAATTTGAAAATACACATGTATATAATTTTGAAGGCGCATTTCGCGGCATGAGAAATCCTAAAGATAGTTGGAGCCAAAGTGATAGTTATTTTGGACTAGTAGATTTAAATAATGATGTATATGAAGATTTTCAAGTTGCAGATGCTTGGATTAATAAATTTAATCCAGAACTAAATTGGCCTGAAGAATTTTCAGATGCAGGATGCGGATTAGAAGATAGATATGTCCAAAAACTTATTGACAATGGAATTTTAAAGAGTGACGATTGTTCTGATGTTGCAGATGTAGCCTTTATTGGTCCGAAAGATATGCGACTGGCCCAAAATCTTATTAAAGCAGGTCCCGAACACCGCAAATTTCTTAGACAAATTTTTGTTTCTGTTGATATCACAGCGCCGCTTTATTGGTGGAAAGAACTAGACACTTATAAAATTGCTACCGTCGCCAATAGTACATCTACAATGCATACGTTAACAGATAAACCTATTACTCTTGAAAGTTTTGAAACAGATGATTTTGATCCTAATTTAGTATATTATTCATTATCTCCAATGGAAGGCGGACCCGCTGAAAATACAACAGGTATGTTTTCAGAACTTGTAATTGAACAACTTGAATTTCTTCGTCAGAAATATCTTGAAACAAAAGATAAGAAATATTGGAAAGAATTAATCAGATGGCTACCCAATGGTTGGCTTCAGACAAGAACATGGACTGCAAACTATGAAACCATTCGTGCTATTTGCTCTGCTGGTCAAAGACGCAATCATAAGTTGAATGAATGGGGCGGAAAAGATGATCCTTCAAAAATGAATTTCATTAAATGGGCAAGAACACTTCCTTATGCTCAATATTTAATCTTTGATGATGAAAATATTCCTTTTCAAATTGAAAAATAAAAAATAAAATGTTATAATATAATTATAAAATAAAAATTATATTATAAAAGAAAAGGAAAAACAAATGACTAAAAAAGAAGCATTTATTCAAATTGTAGAAGAAATTTTTAGTAGACCAGATATTTATGTAGAAAATTATCCAGATACATATGATTTAGCAAAAGAATTTTTTAATGATTTAAAAAATAATAAAGTAAAAAATTCTGGTGCTATGACAGAAAATGGTAAAAAACTACTTTCTTGGATGCAGGAAAATGAAAATACAATGTCTAATGTTTTTACATCTAAGGAGGCGGCAGAGGCACTTTTTACTAGCGGCCGCTCAGTCGCGGGTTCAATGAGGAAACTTGTTGCTGATAAGTATGTAGAAAAAACAGGAAAAGATCCAGTTCAATATTCTTTAACAGAAGCTGGTAGAAATTATCAATTTGAAAATTAAAAAAATTTTTGATATAATATAAATATAAGTTGATTTAATAAGGAGAAAATTAAATGAAGGCAAACGCAAGATTTATTAACACAGAAAAAATTGAAGGATACGTTTATAGTACAGGTAGTAATTTTAATCAGCTTTCTGAAAGAATTTCTGGAGAAAATTCTAAAAATCCTGGTACAAAATATATCGCAGGAGATCTTGATATTGCAGTTGATGAAGCAGGTCTTAATGTTGTAACTATTCATTATACATATGTAACAGAAACATATAAGAGTGGACAGACAAATAATACATATGTCGCACTTAAAAGAATTATTGATAATCCAGAGAGAGCTTGGATTAATGGCGGAAAAGATAATGCATTTAAAGTTCTTTGCACAGGAACTTCTATTGCAGTAAATGATTTTATTGCAGCAGATGGTTCAAAAGTAGCCGCCATGAGAAATGAAAATGGTTTTTGTTCTATTGTAAATGAACTTGGACCAGAAGCAGAAAGAAATACTTTTTCTGCGGATATGCTTATTACCAAAGTAACACATATTGACGCCGATCCTGAAAAGAATATTCCCACAGACTATACAAATATTAGTGGAGCAATTTTTGGGTATGGACCGACTCTTCTTCCTGTTTCTTTTGTAGTTCGTAATGAAAAGGGAATGAATTATTTTGAAGGACTTGATGTAACTCCTTCTAACCCTATCTTTACAAAACTTTGGGGCCGCATTAATTGTATGACGATTAGAATTGAAAGAAAGGAAGAGTCAGCATTTGGAGAGGCGGCTGTTCAGACTTATGAAAGGAAAAGTCGTGAATATGTTGTAACAGGTGGAGCAAAAGTTCCTTATGATTTTGGCGATGAAGAAGTTCTTACAATTAGTGATGTAAATAAGATGACCCAGGATCGTCAGGTTATGCTTGCAGAAATTGAAAAGAGACACGCTGAACGACAGGCAACTAAGGCGGCGAGTGGCAATAATTTTAATGCTACCACACAGGCAGTTCCAGAGGGCGGATTTGTATTTTAATGAAAGGGGTTTTATAACCCCTTTCTTAAAGAAAGGATATAATTATGGCAGATATTGATATTTTTAACATTCAACCACATCAAGTAAGCCGTAATTTAAGAGGATATTCAATCTTTTTTTACGGCTAGCCAAAGAGCGGAAAAACTACAACCGCCGCAAAGTTTGAAAAGAACCTTCTTTTAGCTTTTGAAAAAGGTTATAATGCCATTCCTGGAGTAATGGCACAACCTATTAATAATTGGGCTGAATTTAGAAAAGTTCTTAGACAGTTAAAAGATCCAAAAGCAAAAGAAATGTTTTATACTATTACTATTGATACATGTGATATTGCTTATGACTATTGTACAAAATATATCTGTGATAATGCACTTCGTCCAGATGGCGGTTATGGGGTAGATAGTATTAGTGATATTCCTTATGGCAAGGGTTATGGCCTTGTTTCAAAAGAATTTGATGAATGCCTGCGCTCAATTGTTATGATGGATTATGGTCTTATTCTTATTTCTCATGCAACAGATAAGGTCTTTAAAGATGAAGCGGGAAATGAATATAATAAAATTGTTCCAACACTTGACAAAAGAGCTAATAATATTGTAGCTAGAATGGCAGATATTATTGGATATTCTAGAATTGTCACAGATAAAGATGGAAATAATTTAACCAAACTCTTTATGCGCGGAACTCCTAGATATGAAGCTGGTAGTCGTTTTAAATACACTCCAGACTATATTGATTTTTCTTATAATAATTTAGTTTCGGCTATTGGAGATGCGATTGACCAGCAGGCAAAAGAAGATGGAGATCAATTCTTTACCGATAAGAAAAATAATCTTTATGAAGATACAACTAAAGACCTTAATTTTGATGAGCTTATGACAGGGTGCAATAATCTCATTAAGGAAATGATTGAAAATAATTCTGAAAATATTTTTACTGATTTTTATCAGCCAAGAATTATTCAGATTACAGATCGTTATCTTGGTCGAGGCCAAAAAATGAGTCAGTGTTCAAGAGAACAAGTTGAAGCATTATCATTAATTTATGATGATCTTCTACTTCTTTCAAAAGAAACTCCTAATTAATTTTATAAATAGACTTGTCAAAATTATTTTAATTTGACAAGTCTTCTTTTTTTTTGTATAATATTATTATAAAAGGAGGTTTTTTATTGTGGCTCGTCATTATGTAAAATGTCTTTATTGTGGAAAACAATTTGATAGAGAGACTGAACCAACAAAACAAGTTTCCGCACGTAGATATGCTCACATGAAATGCTGGGAAGATCATATCGCTAATATGACTCAAGAAGAAAGAGATATAGAGGCATTTTATGATTATACCCGCAATCTATTTGGAGAAAATTATAATTATTTATTAACAAAAAAACTTGCTGAAAGATACGTTAAAGAAAATAATTATACTTATAGTGGAATGTTAAAAACTCTTAAATGGTACTATGAAAAAGAAGGTAATTCAATTGATAAAAGTCATGGTAGTATTGGAATTATTCCCTATATTTATAAACAGGCTTTAAATTATTATTATGCATTATATCAAGCGCAACTTATTAATCAAGAAAAGGATATTTCAAATTTTATTTTGCCAAAAGAAAAAATAATTAATATCGAATCTCCACGCGTATATGTGCGGCCGCCGCATATGTGGTTAGAAGAAGAGGGGGAATAATTTATGAGTTCAAAATATGTTGATACATCTGCAAATATGCAAGTTATTGGAGATGTTTTTATTAATCCTTCTCTTTTGGATTTAGAAGATAAATATAAATTTAATGAAGCTGATTTTCCTCAAGAATTTCATCGAATTTTATTTGGCTCAATTTATAATTTACATCAACTTGGAGCAAAACAGATTTCAATTGAAGATATTGAAAAATATTTAGAGCAACGACCAAAAAAATATGCTATTTATAAATTAAATAAAGGTTCTGAATATTTAGAAAATATTAGAGAAATGTGTCAATTGGCTGCTTTTGATTATTATTATAATCGAATGAAAAAAATGACACTTTTAAGAATGTATAATAATAATGTTGGCATGGATTTGTCTTGGCTTTATGACCCAGATAATATATTAGATGTAAAGAAAAAAGAAGCTCAAGAAACTTGGTTTGATAATACTCCAATTGATGAAATAGCCAATACTATTAATGACAAAATAGATGAAATAAAGGCTAAATATGTTGACAATTCAGAAGATGGAGTTATTCAGGCGGGAGATGGCGCATTAGCTCTTCTTGAAAGATTAAAAACCACTCCAGAAATTGGTTATCCTTTATATGGTCGATTAGTTAATGCTATTCATAGAGGAGCAAGATTAAAAAAGTTTTATTTGCGGTCGGCGGCTACTGGCGTCGGAAAAACCCGTTCTATGATTGCAGATGCCTGTAATATAGCTTGTAATAAAATTTATAATCTTGAAACAAAACAATGGGAAAATAATGGAACTCGTGAACCAACTCAGTTTATTACAACAGAACAAGAAGAAGATGAAATTCAAACAATGATGATTGCTTTTTTGTCTGGCGTAAATGAAGATCATATTCTTGAAAATGAATATGTTGGTGATGAGTGGGAGCGAGTAATCGAGGCCGCCGCAATTCTTTCAAAAAGTCCATTGTATATTAAAAAACTTCCAGATTTTTCATTGCAAGATATTGAAAATACAATTAAATTTGGAATTCGTCAATATAATGTAAGATATGTATTTATGGATTATATTCATTCAAGTATGAAAATATTAAGTGAAATTAGTTCAAAAGCTGGAGTAAAAGGATTACGAGAAGATAATATTCTTTTTATGATTAGTGTTCGATTAAAAGATTTATGTAATCAGTACGGCGTATTTATTATGTCAGCAACTCAGCTTAATGCAGATTATGTTTCTGCACAGCAATATGACCAGAATCTTCTTCGTGGTGCAAAAGCAATTGCTGACAAAATTGACTGTGGTATGATTATGTTACAAACCAGTCAAGATGATAGAGAATCATTAAAAAATATTGTTAATTCTATGGGTATTGAAATGCCTGATATAAAAATTTCTGTTTATAAAAATAGGCGCGGCCGCTATAAAGATGTTCTTCTTTGGTGTAAATCTGATAGAGGAATATGTCGTATTGATCCTATATTTATAACTAATTATAATTATGAATTAATGGATATTGAAGATTTAAAAATTAAAGTTACACCTAAAATTGAAGCAAGTGCGTTTTAAGGAGAAAAAATGACAGAAGATAATATTATTTGGTCACTTGAACGATGTTGTTGTGGAGGCCCAGATGCTTGTAGCGATTGTAATTATGACAATTATCCTCCAAGAATATGTGTTCAACATTTAACTGCTGACGCATTAGAGTTAATAAAAAAATATAAGGAGGAAATAAATAAATGATTATTTGTGGTTTTCCTGGGGTTGGAAAATCTATCTTAGCAAAATTTTCTAATTGGGTAGATTTAGAAAGTACCCCATTTGAAAAAGATTGGGTTCGTTATGCAAAAGTAGCAAAACACATGAGTGATAATGGATATAATGTTATGGTGTCTACTCATCCTTAGTTATTAGAACAATTTGAACAAATGGAAGTAAGATATACTGTTGTAGTGCCTCCTTTTTCTGATGTTTCTATCTATAAAAATAGATATATCAAAAGAGGAAATAATATTGATTTTACTGCCTTAATTGAAATAAATTGGGATAAATGGATTGGAGATATTATAACAAAATCTTCAGTTAATAAAACTGTTGTAATATTACCAAAAGATGGTTGTTTACAAGGTTATATTGAAGAATATGAAAATATATAAATTGAGATAATTATGAATAAAGAAAAAGTTATATATTGTACTATATGCGGTAAAAAAATTAATCCTGGTGATGCATATAGTTTTAAAAATGGTTAGATAGATAACCAGCATAAAGAATGTAGAATAATGGGATGCTATGATGACAAACCATGGACATTTTTTCCAATTATGCAACTTTTTAATATTCCTTATATTGAAAATCAATGGTTCAAGCGCATGAAATCTCAAATAAAAATTACAATTAATACTCATCAATACAAAAGTATATTTGGAAAATATCTTTCTACAATGAAATTAGCAGGTTATCGAAATTTTGAATTTCAAGATAGTCCTTTATTAAATATGCCAAATGATCTGATAAAAGATAAACCAATAAGGGATTTTTTATTAGATTCTGATATTCCTCAAGAATACTTTCAAATAATTGAATTTAAAGAAAATGTATAAATATGATAAAGAAGAATTAAAAAAGGAATTAACTTTAGAGCAAATCTATGATTTATTAACAGAGTTAGGAGCAGAGCCAATTCTTAAAGATAATTGTATTATTTGCAAAACAATATGCCACAATAGTGATTTAGCTAATGCAAGTCATAAACTTTACTACTATTCAAATACCCGATTATTTCATTGTTATACAGGATGTGGTGATGCTTCATTTGATATATATGACTTAGTATTAAGAGTAAATAAAACGGCGGGAATCCAAAATTTTTCTTTACCTCGTGCTATTGCATTTGTAGCTCGATATTTTGGATATACGGCAGATACTTTTAATTTTGAAGATAATCAAGAAGCAAGTGAAGATTGGAAAATAATTAATAATTATAAAAGAAATAAAGAAAAAAATCAACCACAAATTGTAGAATTAAAAACTTATGATAATAAAGTATTAAGATATTTACCTCGACCGCATATTATTCCTTGGGAAGAAGAAGGTATTTCTTTTGACATTATTGAATCAAGAGGAATTTGTTATGATCCAATAAATGAAGGAATTGTAATTCCTCATTATGATATAAATGGAAATTTAATTGGGATTAGAGAAAGAACAATTATAAAAGAAAATGAAGTATATGGTAAATATCGGCCTGCAATTATTAATGGAAAAATGTATAACCATCCGCTTGGTTTTTCACTTTATAATCTTAACAATAGTAAAAATGCCATTTCTCAATTTAAAAAGGCTATTGTATTTGAAGGCGAAAAAAGTACATTATTATATGCATCTTACTTTGGAGAAGAGTCAGATATTAGTGTAGCATGTTGCGGCAGTAATTTAATTAATTATCAAGTAAAACTACTTTTATCTCTTGGAGTAAAAGAAATTATTATAGCTTTTGATAAACAGTTTCAAAAAATTGGAGATAATGAATGGCAAAAATGGGTTACTAAATTAAAAACGCTATATAATAAATATAGTAGTTATGTAAACATTTCTTATCTTTTTGATAAAGAGAATATTTTAGGATATAAAGATTCGCCTATTGATTGCGGAAAAGATAAATTTATTCAATTGTTTAAAAATAGAATAATATTAGAATAAAGAAAGAATTGACTTGACAATTCTTTCTTTTTTTATTATAATATAAATAGAAAATTATTATAATAAAGGAGTTTAATTAATGAATGTAATAAAAATAGATATGATTAAAATTAAATAGGCTATACAAGAATATATTTATTTTCACACAGAATGGATGCAAGTTGATACCATAATAAATTATGAACGTCCTATTGTTTTTATGAATGAAGATACTTTTTTACAAATCAAAAAAGAACAATCATTTTTACAAGATTGCTGTCTAAAGCCTGAGAAAAAAATTTTTGGATGTCATATTGCAATCGCGGATTGGCTTCCTTTTGGAGAGGTTCAATTGAAATGAAATATGAATTAATAAATCAACCAAATAAAAATTTTTCAGCAATTCAACAAATTTTATATAATAGAGGAATGACAGAAAATGAAATTTTACATTATGTAAATTTATCTGATTAGGATATAAATTCACCTTTATCATTAGGGGAAGAAAATTTAAAAGATGGTTTAAAATTACTTTTAAATGCAATTTCAAAAGAAAGAAATGCAATAATTATTGTAGACTGCGACTGTGATGGTTATACATCTGCCGCACTTCTGATTAATTATTTATATAAATTATTTCCCGCTTGGGTAAATAATCATTTAGATTGGATTATGCATGATAGTAAGCAACATGGTTTATCTGATTGTATAAATAAAATTTCAAATTATTATTCCCTAGTTATTTGTCCAGATTCAAGCAGCAATGATTATAAATATCATTAGGATTTATTTCATAAAGGAATTGGAGTTTTAGTACTAGATCATCACTTAGCAGATAATATTAGTCAATATGCAGTAATTATTAATAATCAATTATCTACTTATCCTAATAAAGAATTATCTGGTGTTGGAATTGTTTGGCAATTTTGTAGATATTTAGATTCTATATTAGAAGTAAATTATGCAGACGAGTTTCTTGATCTAGTTGCGCTTGGAAACTGCGGAGATATGATGTCTTTACGCTCATTTGAAACTCGTTACCTTATTACAAAAGGATTTAAAAAATAGAATATAAAAAATCCATTTATTGATTATATGCTTGATAAAAACTCTTTTCCGCTATCAAAGGCTGATTATGTATCATCTAACTCCGATATGGCTTGCACATCTATGGGCGCCGCATTTTTTATTGTACCCTTTGTTAATGCAGTTACGCGTAGCGGAACAATAGAATAGAAAAATTTATTATTTAATTCTATGTTAAATCATCAGGCATTTCAAGAAGTTCTTTCAACGAAACGAGGACATAAATTAGGAGAGAAAGAAAAATTAATTTTACAAGCAGTTAGAACAGTCACAAACGTTAAAAATAGACAAACAAGAGCAGAAGAAGCTGGCTTGGCCATGTTAGAAAAAATGATTGAAGTTAATCATATGCTCGATCATAAAATTCTTTTATTTTTACTAGAGCCAGGCCAAATTGATTCCGAAATTCGCGGTTTAATTGCAAATAAATTTATGGCAAAATATCAAAGACCATGTTGTTTGTTAACACGAACTAGCAGAAATGGAAAAGAGTCTTATGAAGGCTCAATGCGAGGCTACACCAAGACAGGTATTGATAATTTTAAGGAAGTTCTTGAACAATGCCCAGAAGTTATTTATGTGCAAGGACATTAGAATGCAGCTGGTCTAAGTATTCAAGGAGATCAAACTAATAATTTTCTTTATCATATTGATCAACTTTTAGAAGATGTCTCTACTGAACCTGTTTATAGAATAGATTATGATTTTAAAGAAACAGATAATAATAATCAATATATTTTAGAAATTGCAAATATGAATGATTATTGGGGACAAGATATTGATCGAGCTTATGTAAATATTAATTTTAAAATTACAAGTTCTAATTTTCAAATTATGAAAAGTAATACTTTAAAATTTAATCTCCCAAATGGATTATCTGTTATCAAATTTAATGGAACTGATGAAGAAATTGCTTAGTTTACAACTACAGGATATTTAGAATTAAATGCAATTTGTAAATGTAATGCTAATGAATGGAATGGACGCGTTTATCCACAGCTTATCATATAGGATTATGAAATTATAGATTCATCTAAATATTTCTTTTAACAGCTCGGCGCGCAGACACTCGCTCACTTGAAATGAAAAATGCGTTTGGAATTTTTTCAATCGCATTTTTCTTTTTTGATTTTTTTATAAAATTTTGTTATAATATATATATAAAAATAATAGAGGTGTATTATAATGAAAATAGATATGTCAGATGGAAGTTTAAAAATTGATACAATAGATGAAAAGAAATTAAAAGGTTATCAGTATGATTCTTTAATATATAGATATATTCGAGCTAGAGAACAAATGGCAGAATATGAATATTTAAGAGATAAACAGAGTAATGTCTCCAATCATACTGAATGGACTGTATATCGACAAAGAGCAAATAGAGATATAATGCGTTTTGTTCAAATTTTAGATGAGGTGATTGGAGAGCATGAATAATGATATGTGAAAAATGTGAATTTTTTAAAGATATTTTTGGAAATTATGTTCAATGTTGTAAAACTGGGGGGCTCCTCAATTACGAATATTGGCATAATAAAGATCCTCATGATTGTCCTATAAAATCTAAAGAAAAGGAGGAAGTAGAACCTAATGTTTTTAACTAAAAAACAAGAAGAAGGGCTTCTTATTTCAATAGAACGCTATAGGTCAAAATGCAAATATACAGTAATTAGCGGCTATGCAGGTAGTGGAAAAAGTACTCTAGTTCGTTTTATTATAGAAGCATTAGATATTGACGAAGATGATGTATGTTATTGTGCTTTCACAGGCAAGGCTGTAGAAGTTCTTCGTAAAAAAGGAAATAAAAATGCTTGCACCTTACACAAACTCTTATATGAATCAATTCCAAAACCAGATGGTGGGTTTTTTAGAAAGCCAAAACCCTTTTTAGGTTATAAAATTATTGTAGTTGATGAAGTTAGTATGGCACCAAAAACATTAATAGATTTATTATTTACTCACAGTGTATATGTAATTTGCCTTGGAGACCCTGGGCAGCTTCCGCCAATAGAGAAAGATGATGATAATCATTTATTAGACCATCCACATATTTTTCTTGATGAAATTATGCGGCAAGCGCAGGAATCTGAAATTATTCAGCTTACTATGAAAATAAGAAATGGCGAACCTATTAATTATTATGATGGAAAAGAAGTAAAAATTATTCCTTATTCTCAGCTTAACACAGGCGTTCTTCAATGGGGAGATCAAATACTAACTGCTACAAATGCTAAACGTCAATCAATTAATGATCAGATGAGACAATTATTAGAGTATCCTAATCATCCTGTTGATGGAGACAAAATGATTTGTTTAAGAAATTATTGGGAAGATTTTAGTGTAGAAGGCGATCCGCTCATTAATGGGACTATTGGCACTCTTAAAAATAGTTTTCAAACATGGAGAGAAATTCCTAGATTTGTAAAAAGTAATATAAAAAGATTTGATGTATTAACAGGCGATTTAATAATTCCAGATACTAATGATATGTATGATTTAGTTGATATGGATTATAAGATGATCATGACTGGCGAAAAATGTTGTGATTGGAGATTATCTTATAGATTAGGAAAATTACGTCCAAAATATGGAGATATTGTTCCAAAAGAATTTACTTATGCATATGCAGTTACCACGCACAAGGCACAAGGAAGTGAATGGGATAAAGTTGTAGTATTAGAAGAAAAGTTCCCTTTTGATAAAATAGAACACGCTCGATGGTTATATACAGCTTGTACAAGAGCTAGTGAGAAATTGGTATTAGTGAGGTAAAAAATGTTAATAGAAATTAATATTGGAGATAAAATTGGAAAATTAACTGTATTAAAAAAAGATATTATGACAGATCGTGGTCAAAAATGGTTATGCCAATGTGATTGTGGAAATTTAACTTCTGTTCGTGAAGATCGTTTAATTACTACATTGTTATGTGGCAAAGGAGGAACTAAAAGCTGTGGATGTTTAAATCCAATAAAAAATCATTGTAAAGGGGTAAAAAGAATTAATTATATAGGAACTATTATTAATGATTATAAATATATATTACGTCTATTTCCAGATAGTAATAGAAGTTACAAATTTTTATTTCAAGATTTAACTAATAATTTATGGAGAGTATCAGCTACTCGTCATATAAAAAATTTAGCGCATAATTCAAAATATGAATATAAAACAGCAAAAGAAGCATTAAAAAATTATTATAAAAAAATATCTAAAAAAAATTTTTCTAATTATACAGAAGAAAATAATATAATGACAATGCTATTTAAAAATAATGTAATTTGGACGAAACAATATTCAGATGAAAATTGTAAAGATAAAACTCCTTTACCTTTTGATATTGCTATTTTTGATGATAATTTTAATTTATCATATATAATTGAATATGATGGAGAACAACACTTTTTCCAAGTATCAAATTGGGATTTTTTAAAAACAAGAAAACATGATTTAATAAAAAATAAATATTGTTTTGAGCATAATATTCCGTTAATTCGTATCCCATATAATGCAGAATATACTTTTGAAGATTTAAAATTAGAAACTACAAGATTTCTTTTAACCCCAGAGAATGAAGAAAAATATTATTAGCAAGGAGAATAATATGAAATATATTCAAACTAAATTTTGCAAAGGAACTTTTATTCTTGAAAAACATATTAATTTAGATAATTTTTTAAATAAAGATGAACAAAAAAGATTTTATGATTTAAAAAATACAGGTGAAAATGAAATGTCTGATGAAGATTTTGAATGGTATGAAGATGTTTTAGATAGAATTAAAGAAGAATCTGATTTTGTTGAATCAGAAATGGTTTCTTATGAAGTTGATGATTGGGAAGAATATGATGATGAAAATTGTTTAGTAAGGTAATAATATGAGTGATGTAACGATTTTTATTAATAAAATGAAAGTTGTATTTAATCTTCTTCCAGAAGAAGAAATAGATACTTATAATAATATTTATAATGAATCAACGGAAGATTTTATTGCATGGATAAATAGAAAATATGAAGAATTTAAAAACACTGCAAATAGCAACGGCATATTTTTATCAGATCCGAAATTTTAAGCCAAATATGATACCAATTTCTACTTGCTTATCAGATCCAGGCTGGTACCGTCCACCAAAAGGAAAAGAATATTATATAGATAAAAGAGGGATAATATGCGGGCTCCGCTATGAACCTCTTATAGTCCAGTCTCAAGGAACTCATTGTTGCCCCTGCGAAGATAAAAATATTTTACAAGGGAATTGTCCTACAATGCAAGAATATCGACAATTACTTGAAACTGTTGATTTTGATAAAATGATAAAAGCATTTGAATTTTGTTTAAATAAATTTAATAAAGATACTATTGTTTTAATGGTATATGAAGCTCCAAATAATTTATGTAGTGAAAGAAGATATTTACAGGAGTATTTTAATAAACATGGAATAGAGTGTAAAGAATTAGAATATCCAATCTAAAGAATTAGAATCGCTTTTAAAAGAAATATCTTTACAAATAAAACCAAACCCAAATAATTTTATTATTATAAAAAAATGGAATAAAAGACTTTTTGAAAAATATAAATTTAAAACATTTAATGCAATAGAAAAAGAAATTAATTTGCAATTAAAAAATAAATGTAACTCAAAATTTTTTAATAATTTTGTTAACTATAATAAAATTTGACAACTAAAAAAATTTTTTCTATAATATAATTGTAAGAAATAAATATTATGAAAGGAAGGTACGGTCCAATGGGCTAAGAAGTTGTAACTCGTTGACGCCTGTAGACAATAATATGGAGGGTACTCCAATGGACAATGTAGCTTAAATATTTATTTTTATGTGGTCAGGTGGGGATATCCCCCACTTGACTTTTTTATTTTATTATATTATAATATAAATATAAAATATAATGAAAGAGGTAGGGTGATGGTAAAACGGTTTGAGGTTCACTCTCATTCAGAATTCTCGAATATACGATTATTAGACTGCATTAATAAAATTCCAGCACTCATTGATAGAGCAATAGAAATTGGTTTATGCGGAATAACAATCACAGATCATGAATGTTTATCAGGTGCGCCACAAGCGAACTTTTATGCTCAAGATATTTTAAAGGAACATCCAGATTTTAAAGTAGCATTAGGAGATGAAATATATTTAACTCCGAATAGAGAAATGGGACAAAAATATTATCATTTTATTCTAATTGCAAAAAATAAAACTGGTTTTAGAGCATTAAGAGAATTATCTTCAAGAGCATGGATGAATAGTTATTGGGATAGAGGTCTTGAAAGAGTTCCAACAACTTATGCGGATCTTGAAGAGATTGTTAATAAATATCCAGGAACTTTAATTGCAACAACCGCGTGTATTGGCGGGCAAGTATCTTCTCAAGTTTTAAATCTTATTAAAGCTGAAAAGCATGAAGATAATAATGGAATTATAGAAGCACATAATAATATTGTAAATTTTATTTTATGGTGTAAAAAACTTTTTGGAGATGACTTTTATATTGAATGTGCGCCTGGCCAATCAACAGAACAGATTGCGGTTAATCAGCGTCTTTGTTCTGTAGCATCCGCATTTAAATGTAAAATGGTTCTTGGTTCAGATGCTCATTACCTTAAAAAAGAAGATAGATATGTTCATAAAGCATATCTTAATTCAAAAGGTGGAGAACGTGAGGTTGACGCATTTTATGAATATGCATATCTCCAAGATGAAAATGATATAAAAGAGAATATTGCTCCATCATTTTTGGATTATAATGAATTAGTAAATAATTCATATGAAATTTATAATAAGATTGAAAATTATAGTATTGCACATAAACAAACTATTCCAAAAGTAAAAGTTAAAGATTATCCGAAAGAAGAGGCTCCGTGGTATTCAAAAGATTATCCAATATTAGAAAAAATGTATAAATCAGATGATATATATGAAAGATATTGGGTCCATGAATGTTTAAATCAAATGACAAATAAGCATCTTTTAACAAAAGAATATTGGGATAGACTTGAGGAAGAAGCAGATATTAAAAAAACAATTAGTGAAAAACTTGAAACTAATATGTTTAGTTATCCAATAACTCTTCAGCATTACGTTGATCTCTTTTGGGAATGTGGTAGTACAGTTGGCGCGGGTAGAGGTTCATCCTGTTCTGGTTTAAATCATTATCTTTTAGGTATAACTCAGTTGGACCCAATTAAATGGGATCTTCCATTCTGGCGTTATCTTAATAAAGAACGAGTTGAATTAGGTGATATTGATCTAGACTTATGTCCGTCTAAACGCCCATTAATTCTTCAAAAAATAAAGGAGGAACGAGGTGCAAACTTTTCAAGTGAAATTGATGAACTCTCAAGGAAAAATCTTGGATGCACTCTTATAGCTACCTTTGGAACAGAAGGAACAAAAAGTGCTATTCTCACTGCTTGTAGAGGATATAGAGGACAAGAATCTGGATACATTGTGTCTGGACCGACAAATGAAAATGAAGACGGATGGGTAACTGATTATCGAGATGGTATTGATGTTGATACTGCACAATATCTTTCATCATTAATTCCAAGCGAAAGAGGATTTTTATGGCCTCTTAAAGATGTTGTTTATGGCAACAAAGATAAAGATAGAAAACCCATTACGGCATTTATTAATGAAATAAATAAATATCCTGGTCTTTTAGATATTGCAATGGCAATAGAAGGAATTGTTAATAAACGCTCTAGTCATGCAAGTGGTGTTATTCTTTTCGATGAAGATCCTTATGAATTTGGATGTTTTATGAAAACCCCCAAAGGAGAAATTATTACTCAATGGGATCTTCATATGGATGAAGCATGCGGTATGACAAAATATGATTTTCTTGTAACAGAAGTACAAGATAAAATTGCAGAAACAATTAGACTTCTTCAAAAATATAATAAAATTGATAGTAATTTAACATTAAGAGAAGTTTATAATAAATATCTTCATCCAGAAGTATTACCATTAGATAATAAAAAAATATGGGAAGCATTACAAAATAATAGTGTTTTAAATATTTTTCAGTTCGATTCAGATGTTGGTTCTCAAGCGGCAAAAAAAATTAAACCAACAAATATTCTTGAAATGGCGGATGCTAATGGGTTAATGCGTCTTATGACCGCAGAAAAAGGCGCACAAACACCGATGGAAAAATATATTGAATATAAAAACAATATTGATCTTTGGTATCTTGAAATGTGTAGAGCAGGAATAACTGTTAAAGAACAAAAAATTCTTGAACCATATTTTAAACAATCTTATGGTGTTCCACCATCACAGGAACAATTAATGAGAATGTTAATGGATGAAAATATTTGTAATTTTTCTCTTAAAGAGGCGAACGCCGCCCGAAAGATTGTTGGTAAAAAACAAATGGCAAAAATTCCTGAATTGCATCAGCAAGTTCTTGATAGAGCATCAAGTCCAGCTCTTGGTAAGTATGTTTGGGAATGCGGTATTGGGCCACAGATGGGTTACAGCTTTTCAATTATCCACGCACTAGCTTATTCATTTATAGGAGTTCAAACTATTTATCTTGCGATAAACTGGAATCCAATTTATTGGAATACAGCTTGTCTCATTGTTAATAGCGCATCTCTTGAAAATGAAGAAGATGATGATGAAGATGGAAATACAAAAGATAAATCCACTGATTATTCAAAGTTAGCAAAAGCTATTGGAGATATAACATCAAGAGGAATTAAAGTATCTTTAATTGATATCAATAAATCTGGTTTTAGTTTTGAACCAGATGAAATAAATAATGAAATTTTGTTTGGACTAAAAGGTGTTAATAAAATTGGAGGACCAGTAATTGATCAAATTATTGGCGGCCGCCCATATAAAGGTATTATTGATTTCATGAATAGGTGCCCATTAAATAAAACTCAAATGATTTCATTAATTAAATCTGGAGCTTTTGATAAGGTTGATAATAACTGGGCATCAGAAATTTGTAAAGAAAATCCGAGATATGCAATTATGGCATATTATGTTTCAATTATAAGTGAGCCAAAAAAAAGATTAACACTACAAAATTTTAATGGATTATTAGAAAGAAAATTAATTCCTAATAATTTAATTTATGAACAAAGAACTTTTGCTTTTAATAAATATTTAAAAACAAAAAAATGTGGAAAATATTATTTATTAAATAATGAATCTGACCTTCAATTTTATGAAGATTTATATGATGCAGAAGAATTAGAAATTATAAATGGAGTTCCATGTATAAAACAAAAATCTTGGGATAAAATTTATAAAAACATTATGGATACCGCAAGAGAATGGTTAAAAAATAATCAAGAAGAAATATTGCGGCAATATAATAATTTATTATTTAATGAAATGTGGATTAAATATGCATCTGGAAATATTTCTGCATGGGAAATGGAAAGTTTATGTTTTTATTATCATAAGCATGAATTAGCAGATATTAATAGATATAAATATGGAATTGTTAATTTCTTTGATTTATCTTATGAACCAGAAGTTGATTATTTTATTAAGCGAAATGGAAGAGAAATTCCAATTTTTAAACTTTATAAAATAGCAGGAACTATTATTAGTAAAAATAATACAAAAGCATCCGTAGCAGTTTTAACAACAAATGGAGTTGTTAATGTAAAATTTACCAAAGAATATTATGCAATGTACAATCGTCAAATTTCTGAAGTACAGGCGGATGGTAGTAAAAAAGTTCTAGAAAAAGGATGGTTTTCTCGAGGAACTAAAATTATGGTAACTGGTTATCGAAGAGAAGACACTTTCGTAGCAAAAACATATAAAGCAACTTCAACTCATCAATTATATAGAATTGTTAATATTAATAATTCAAATATAACATTAGAGCATGAAAGGAATAATAAAAATGACAGTGAAGGGCTTCCAGTCTAAAGAAGAATCTCATAAAGATATGGTAAATAACCCCTCCCATTATACACATGGAGGGGTTGAATGTATTGATGCAATGATTGCCTCTCAAGGGAAAAAAGCTGTTAAAGATTTTTGTTTATGCAATGCATTTAAATACATATGGCGCACTAAGCACAAAAATGGTGTTGAAGATATAGATAAAGCTATATGGTATTTAAATAAATATAAAGAGTTGTTATAAGGTCAAAGTTAATTAATTTATATGATGAAATTTTTAATAATATAGTAAACCTAAAAATATTTTAACTAATTAGGAGGATTTATATTAATTATGATTTATGTAATTAAAAGAGATGGTAGACAAATGCCATTTGATACGGAAAAAATTAAAAAGGCTATTTTAAAAGCCTTTAAAGCGGTTGATGGTTAGATTTCTGATTATGCAGAAACAAAAGCTGAAAATATAGCAAATTATATTGAAGGCTATTGCGAAGATGAAGTAAAACCATTATCCATTGAAGAAATTCAAGATTTAGTTGAAAATGGCTTAATGTCAACCAAAAGAAAAGATGTCGCTAAAGCATACATTAAATATCGAGAACTTAGAACAAAAGAAAGAAAATGGAATAATGATATGATGCGGGCGGCACGTGAAAAACTCACAGGATCTCGTATTGACAATCAAAATGCTAATGTCGACGAACATTCATTCGGCGGCCGCCGCGGCGAATTTGATTCAGTCATTGCTAAACAATATGCTTTAGATAATTGCATGTCAAAAATGGCTCGTGAAAATCATTTAAATAATGAAATTTATATTCATGATTTAGATGCTTATGCGGTCGGTATGCATAATTGTTTGTCAGTTCCTTTTGATGATTTACTTGCAAATGGATTTAATACTCGTCAAACTGATGTAAGACCTGCAAATAGTATTAATACAGCTTTTCAACTTGTTGCGGTTTTATTTCAACTTCAAAGTTTGCAACAATTTGGTGGCGTAAGCGCAACTCATTTAGACTGGACTATGGTTCCTTATGTTCGTAAAAGTTTTTATAAACATTATATTGATGGATTAAAATATTGTGAAGGTTTTACTCCAGTAAATGAGCCTAATAAACCAATTGCTGAATTGTCTATTGTTGAAGGGAGTTGGTATACTCCAGATATATATGACAAAGCATATCAATATGCTATAGATATGACTAAAAAAGAACTTCAACAAGCTGTAGAAGGTATGTATCATAATTTAAATACACTACAGTCACGAAGCGGAAATCAATTACCTTTCACTTCAATCAACTATGGCACTTGCACACTTCCAGAAGGCCGAATGGTAATTAAAGCATTACTTGAAGGTAGCATTAAAGGCGTTGGCAAATTTCATAAAACTCCAATCTTTCCTTGCGGTATCTTCCAGGTTATGAGCGGAGTTAATAAAGAGCCAGGAACACCAAATTATGATCTTTATAGATTAGCTCTTGAATCAACAGCAAAAAGATTATATCCAAATTATGCTAATGTTGATTGGAGCGGGAATGCAGGTTATGATAGAAATGATCCAACTACATACTTCTCAACGATGGGGTGCCGTACCGCTAATGGTTTCGATATAAATGCCGAACCAGGTGTGAATCCGCAACGCAAAGATGGTCGTGGTAATATTTGTCCTGTAACAATTATTCTTCCCACTCTTGCAATGGAAGCAAGAGAAAAACCAATTTGGAATATAGAAACCATTCCCCCTATTAAATCTGAAGAAGAATATAATCAATTAGTTAGAATTGAATCATTTTTTACAATTCTTGATAAAAAAATTGATGAAGCTAAAGATATGCTTCTTGAAAGATTTAATTATATTTGTTCTCAAGATCCATCATCCGCAAAATTTATGTGGGAAAATGGTACCATGTTAGGATATAAACCAGAAGAAGGTATTTTTAGTGCAATGAAGCATGGTACATTAGCATTGGGCCAAATTGGTTTAGCAGAAACTCTTCAAATTCTTATTGGAGAAGATCATACTACTGATAAGGGTATGAAACTTGCTAAACAAATTGAAGAGTTATTTTCAAAGAGATGTAAAGAATATAAGGAAAAGTATAAACTTAATTTTGGTGTTTACTACACGCCCGCAGAGAATTTATGTTATACTGCCATGAAAAAATTCCAGGAAAAATATGGTACAATTGAAAATGTTAGTGATAAAGAATTTTTCACCAATAGTATTCATGTACCAGTTTGGAAAGAAATTGATCCATTTACAAAAATTGATATTGAAAGTCAATTAACTGGATATAGTTCAGCTGGCTGTATTACTTATGTAGAATTAGATAGTGGTATTTTAAATAATATTGATGCGCTTGAACAAATTGTAAATTATGCTATGGATCATGATATTCCGTACTTTGCTTTAAATATTCCTAATGACCTTTGTTTAAATTGCGGTTATACAGGAGAAATTAATGATAAATGCCCTATGTGCAGCGGCGATAAGATACAGCGATTAAGACGCGTTACAGGATATTTAACAGGTGATTATAAAACTGCATTTAATTTAGGAAAGCAGCAAGAAACAGAAATGAGATTCAAACATTCTACCTTATTAAGAGGATATAAATAATGCGTATTGCAGGAATTATAAAAAATGATTTTACGAATGGATAGGGAACATGTGTTTCCCTATTCGTTCAAGGGTGTCCGCATCATTGCAAAGGATGTCAAAATCCAGAAACTTGGAGTTTTTCTGGAGGAGAAGAGCCATCTACTGAATTACGTGGTGAATTAATAAAAGCAATTTGTGCAAATGGAATCACAAGAAATTTTTCTGTTTTAGGAGGGTAGCCGCTATGTGACGAAAATCTTGAAGGAATTGATAAAATTATTTCAAGTATTCGAATCGCATTTCCAGAAATAAAAATTTTCGTTTGGACTGGGTATACCCTTGAAGAATTATAGCAAAGACGAAATAAAAAAATTAATCATATATTATCTCAAATAAATGTATTAATAGATGGACGCTTTATTCAAGAAGAAAGAGATATTACGCTTAAATTTCGAGGAAGTAAAAATCAAAGAATTTTGTATCAAGGAATTGATTTTTAATAAAATTTTTATTATAATATAATAAAGGAGATTTCTTAATGGAAAAAACTAACTCACATAATGTTTCATTAGGAACGTTATATGATCTTAATAAAAGAGCTATGCTAAATGAAAAACCGCTTAGTAAAGCTAAAATTGAAACAGTTAAATCAAAACTTGAAGATTGGTTTAATTGGCAATTAGATGGATATGCAATGTTGCTTTGTAGAGAAAGGTATGATTTTACTGTATTTCATCTATATGAAACTCAAAATATTAATCCGCCCAAAGTTGCAACAGAAGAATTAATTAGCTTATTAAAAAATCGAGGAAAAATTTTATCCATTGAAAAAGATTCAGAAAAAATAAATAACGCTTGGGAAATTTGGTTAAATATTGATGATGAAGCATTTGCTTATTATTTATTTAATTGTGACGACTGGGTTATTCAATGTTAAGGAGTATAAATAAAAATGAGAAAAATTATTGGTGTTATTCATCCTTTTGATATTTATCAAAATTTTTATGTTTATTAGGATGGAAACAAAATAGAAATGACTCAAGCAAAATTAAATGATATTCCAGAAACAGTTTTAGAACTTGCACAGCTTTATGATGTTTATAGAGTTGATTTATCTGGAGCAAAACATTATGCTCAAAAAATTATTAGAGAAATTCAAGAAAAAGAATTTACTAAATATAATGAAAATAAATTAGTTATAAAATGTATTTAAGGAGATAAAAATGTCAAAGTATTTGGTTAGTACTATAGAAACTTATAGAATCGATACTGAAGCGGAAGCAACAAGAGTAATTGAAGAAGCAAAAAAAGATAGTTCTTATGAACTTGCTCAATATATTAGTAAAAGAAGAGATATAAAGAAAACCGAGGAAACATATTGGGAACTTTCTTTAAAGAAAATTTTTAATAATATTAAAGATCCAATTTCTATTGTAGAAGTTAATTATGAGGTGGACTAATATGCTCGATTATTATGGAACTAGGATTAATGTTAAAAAATTAACTCATTTAGCAACATTGCCAACAAAAGGAAGTGAATACGCGGCGGGTTATGATCTATATGCTGCAACTAGATAGATTATTTACATTGCACCACATTCTACAGTAAAAGTTGGAACAGGACTTTCGTTTGAATTACCGCATGGAACATTTGCAGCAATCTTTGCGCGGTCTGGTATAGCCACTAAACACGGTCTCCGCCCAGCAAATTGTACTGGTATTTGCGATTCTGACTATCGAGGAGAATATATTGTAGCACTTCATAATGATACAGATGAAATACAGAGTATTGAACCAGGTGAAAGAATTGCTCAAATGATTCTTCTTCCATATATTGAAATGACATTTAATGAAGTAGATAATTTATCTGACACAGAACGTGGCGATGGCGGTTTTGGAAACTCAGGTAAATTTTAATAAAACAGAAAAAGGGGTAGATGATTAATCATCTACCCCTTATTTTTTTATTCCTCTACAGGAAGATTTGTTTTAATATTTCTTCCGCCATTCGCATATGTAGCAAAGTCAATCACTTGCTTAAACTGCTTTGGATCGAAACTTTCTACAATCTTTGCGGCGGCTTCCGCATTTGCAGGTAAATCATCAATTAGACTATTGATTACCGCACCCGCACTTGTTCTATTTCTAAAACTAGCTTCTTTAATAGCATTTAGCTGTTCAAAAAGTTCGTTATATTCGTCTGTGTCAATTGTTTGATAGAATAACTCATAAAATCCATTACTCTTTAATGTATCATATAATTTAAATTCATCTTCTCTTTGTTTTTCAGTAAATGAAATATTTGTATACATATATACTAAATTTAATTCAAAATAAAGATTTAATTTAAATTCATTATAAGCCCCATTTTCTAAGGACTTTTGCAATGTTACCATTAATAAATCATATTTATCTCTTGCGGGAAGATATTGAAGAACTTCAATCTTCTGTCCGCAAAAATCGAAGGTCTTAACAGATGTATTAACCTTTAATTTCATATTTGCATAAGATACTTTCATATCAAATCTCCTTTTATCTCTTGTTTTTATTTTTGTAAACTATTGATTACATCTGGCATATATTTTTCACCAATATTTTGTAATGCTTCTTTTAAACTTTTATTTATAGGTCTTGCTTTATCGGTATTTTTCTTTTTCTGGGATTTTAAAGTTTTAACTATTTCTTGAAAATTTGTCTGAGTTTGTATTTTTTTTGCTAAATTATATATTTGTTTTATTCCTAAAACTGATGCATCAGCACTTTTTACAGCAATCTACGCAATTCCATTTTGAAAATCACCAGTTAACATACCAGATTCATTTGTTACATTTTCTAATAAATAGTTCATAAATATTTCCATGTCATCTTCTAATGCAGAAGAAGGATTAAATTCTTTTAAATTTAATAAATAATATGCATATGACTAATTTATGCTACCAAAAGAAGAAACATAAGCACCATTCCATTTTTGCCCACCGTATGGGTATAACCATAAAATATATGAACCATGTTTTTTCTTTGCTGGAAAGTTTTTATATCTTATATGAGCTTTATTATACGCTCCGATTAATTTTTGATAATTATTATTATCATTACTATCAATTGAAAATGCCTACTGTAATTTATTAATATGATTATTTAAATTATTTTGATTTTCCCTATATCTTAAAATTAGATTACCAGAACTACTTATCTAAACATTTAAAAAATCTTTCATATTTGATGACAATAAAACCTGCGGCGCAATTTCTCCACTTTGCTAAAAAACATAAGCAGTAATAACTTTTTGCCCTAAAACAGCATTTAAATATTCTTGAATTTCAAAAGCAGATAAATAAATATTTAATGTTGTTTCTTTTATACTATTTGTAAAATTTTCTTTCATAAAACTCTATCTTGCTTCTAAATATTTTTGATACTAATTTGAGGTTTTATAATTTTCAGTTTTTGCAACTATAGATTGTTTAATTTTATGCCATTCTTTTATTATATTTTTTAATTTATTTTGAAATTCATTAATTTCTTTAATTGCTATATCATAATTCTTAATAAAAATATTAATTTTATTATTAAGAATTTTATACGCCTATTCAATATTTTCTGCTTCTGTTGAAGTAGATGCCTATAAAATTATTTCAGCATTTCTACTTAATTCTCCCTAATCCCATTGTATATCAAGCATTAAATCACCACCAATATAATAAAAAACAGGGGATTAATTTCTTAATCCCCTTATTAAATTTATCAATTATCCTTACGGATTTGTACCGCCGCCAGAAGTGGTTACGGACTCATCATGCTCGCTAGGAATAGAATCTTTTACAGACTCTTCAATGTCAAATCCTGCTTTATGTGGGAAGAGCGGTTTAGCCTCATTCTTAACGCCCTCTGCATCATCAACAATCTGAATAGCACAAAGAACTTTATTAGTTCTATTGAAATATGTGTATCCAGGGAATGCGTCCATTGTGAATGTAAAGGTACTAGGATCACCAGTAGCCGCCATTGAGAATGTGAAGTTAGACTGAATCTTAACATTCGGGAATGTAATATTAGCCGGTAAGTCTTTACCATCAGACTGACGTCTAAATAACGTATCGGCTTCAACATAGTAATAACCAGCAAAGTGCTCGGCATCAATTTGAAGTTCAGAAACAGTGCTAGCTTTCTTGATTACATAATAATCAACCATAACAACACCAGAAGTAGCTCCACCAGTTAATTTCTTACCATCCTCAGAAACAGACCAATCATTAGAAATTTGTCCAGTAATATCTCCATGATTATCTAATGTCATAACATAAATAGGAGCAGTTTTGCAAATAATTTCACCAGATTCAAGAGCATCTGTTAAATCAATTTCGCCATTTGCTGCAATAGCATTGGTGGTTTGATGGAAATGAACTTGATCTTCAGACTCTGCGGCAGGTTTAAGTAAACCAGCACCAGAAAGCATAGAGAAACTAATCGGAGAAAGAAGAGCATCTTCAACAGTGAATGTTAATGTCTTCTAACCTTCCCAAGCAATTAATCGAGTATTTCCACGACCACCAGTTGCATAAACAGTGGTAGCGGCACCCTCTAATGTAGAAGTTTTAGCGGTATCAATATAGAACACAGGCTGGCCTTTTGAAAAGGTATATGGACCAATCTGTTGATCATTCTTGGCTTTAAAAACTACATTAGCAATTTCACGTACACCAAATTTCATTTGGATTTCCTCCTTATATTTTGTACAAAATATTATCTATTATTTTTTTGTTTATCTTCATGAATATCCTTTAACCAATCCTCGGGATCTTCCATACCAGTTGCCCCAGCAATTTTAAATCTTTCCCAAGAATCATAATGTAATTTTAATTCAAAACGGTTAAATTCATCCATTAGTTGATAAATAGTATAACCCATTAATGAATTTATATCTTTTTGCTATCCAACCGCTAAAATAGAAACATATCTGCTTAGAATAGCAACTCTTCCAGAATCAGGCGCCAGCTTCGCCCGTTGCTGTCTTCCTTGAGCAAATTTATTTGCAATCTTTTCAGCTAAAGAGCCACTAGGATTGTACTATTTATTCTCCTTATCAACAAGACAAAATATACTAATTAAAATTTCCTTAAATTTTTCAAAATTATCATTATTAATCTCTCCCTATTCTCCCGTCTAATGATTTTTCATTTTAAAACAATTATTTTCAAAAGAGATCTAATAAATAGGAAAAATTAATGCTAGAATAGATGAAACTCCTATTCGAGATTTTTTAGCTTCAAGACTTCTTTCTTTTAACATAATATTTATTATATCAAAATTTGTTTTATTTGATAAATTTTTTTTCTACTATGATGATAAAGAATTTTTATTAAAAGTTAATATTGAACATCCTAGCCAAAACCGCTATTCTGTAATATATGCTATTTCTTTAATTGTGGGAGGATGAATTACTAAACCCGCCTAAAAAAATGGAATATCATTTCCAGACAATAGCAATAATTCATCAATCATCTTTTCATCCAATCATGACTACTCGGTAATAAATCATCTGTTCCATGAATTGCGGAATAGGCTAATGTATAACCAGATAAAGTTTCATCTAAAACCAATTGATTACAGCCTAAAAATTGGAAAAGACCAATTCCAGATAATCTTGCATTATTTAAAATTCCATCAATATAACCACAAATTTTTAGCGGTCGGGTTCTAAAATTTCCTAAATCCCAATAATCAGTGTGACAAAGAACATCAATATAAACATTACAATCTCTATATTGAGAATTGTTTTGATTTACACTAAAATGATCAAAACTAATTATTAAATAACTTTTAATCTATTCATGCTCTTTCATACTAATTTTTGGCTATAATTTTATATATCCCTATTCTCTTAATTTTGCAAGACTCATGTCTTTTATTGCATTTCGATAAGTTAAACTTTTATCATTATCTAAACAATCTTTTGTATTAATCACCAATAACTTTTTTAATTCATCACTATATGGCTGACTTTCTACGAATAATCTTTTCAAAATATTTTCTAAATCTTTTTCACAAGACATAAATGATGAAGTAAAATCAGTTGGTCTTAAAGCTAAATTTTTTTGCATATCTGTCTTTAACTCCTTTTATCTCTCTTAAATAGGTACAATTTCTATATTTAAAGTAATATCATCCTGTCCCTATCTTCTATATATTAAAGTAAACGTTCCCAAATCTCCAATTGAAATATTTAATGGAATAATTTTTAACTAACTTTTTAAATCTTGTTCTTCATCTTTCCATTTTAAATACCAATGCCCCTAATCGGCATTATGAATTTCGTAATATGCTTTACTATATTGTGATACTTTTATTGGACCATCAATATATGGAGCGGTTTCGTCTACAGGATTTTTTTCATCAGTCTAGGCGCGTTCTTTTTCTGCGGCCTCCGCGATAGAATTTTCAAAAAATTCATCTAAGAAAACTTGAATAATGCCATCTCCATAATAAGGATCAACGCCAACTACTTGCCAAGTTTTCTATTTATTTGATCGAGGATCTAAAATTTTTATAGTTTTAAATCGTTCAAAATATTCATTAGTTATATCATCTGCGGTAATATACATAACTAAAGAATAATTTAAGGTATTCCATTCTACCCCAGCCTTTTGAGTCCATTCAATTGAAGTTTCAACAGGCCCTCGAATATAAACCCAATAAGAATTATTATCTATTTTTACCTGCTGATCGCATCTTCTAATTTCAGACCTAAAATAAGCATCTTCTTCAAGAGCCTATAAATAAACTAGCCAATGAGTTTTAGTTTCTTTCCAAGTAAAAACATCTCCTGGTTTTATATTAATTAAGACTTGCCCCTAAGATGTTTTTCCTTCTCTTATGTCATTTAAAACAACATCTCGATATGGAATTGAAAGTATTTTGTTATCATACGCTGGCTTATTTTTATCAGGATTAATTAAACATCTAAACTATTTTCCATCTTTTAAAATTGCGGTCGCCGCCTGATAGGAATATAAAAGCGCCTTTTTCAGACCTCTTTCCTTATCTTTAATAAATCTTTGCTATTGATTTCCACCTGCATAACGCAGCCTTGCTTTTAATAATTTTAATGACATAGCTATTTTTGCAATTCATTCATTAACCCTAAACACTAAAAAATCGTTCTTCTATAACATGAAAAATCTTCTTTTTTGGTTAATGAATAAAGACCCTCCAATTTATTTATCAATGAAAAAAAAGTTTCTGAAGAGTTATTATTTAATAACCTTTGTAATCCAGATAATTCTTCTAATATTGTTTGTAATGGTTTCTGCCAATCTGATCCCTATTCTCGGCTAGGAAGTAATTTATAAATTTGATTTAAAAGATTTTGCAGTCTATTCTAAACAACTGAATCATCTATATTTATATTATATTTTAATATCACTGCTATCGCCCCTCTCTAAAATCAACGAGGTCTTCAACAGTGTGTTTAACTGGAGTTCTTAATAAACCAAAAGTAGATCTCATAATACCCTTTTGATCTGGGGCGCGCCGCTTATAGAGCCTTTGAAGATGAAACCCTTCTCTTTCATAATCCTTTTTTAATTGAAGAAGTTTTTGCATATGATTAGCTTGAGAAGTAAATTTAAAATCAGACCCGCTATATTTCATCCTAGTATTTTCAACACTAGCTAATTGTTGGCTTAACCATTCAACAATCATATAAGTTGATAAAATATTGATTTCTTCATGTGTTAATTGATTATTAAAATAACCTCCACCATAAATAATAGCGGTAACGGTCTAATGATCACTTTCTGCCCCTTTATAAGTTTTTTCATCTGCAATCTCAAAAAACTCATAATCATTTAAATTAATTCTAGGAAATTCAAACTTTTCAATTGCTGAAAGCAATAATTCTTCTAACATTCTAAATGTATCAAGCTACGTCAGTTCTAAATACATATCATCGGTAATTTTTGAAAGAAAGGAGTCATATACAAGTGAAAATGAAGTTGTATTCATTTATATACCTCCTAAAACATTTATGGCTTATATCTGCGTCCAGTTGGAGTTGCGGTCTTCAGCGGTGCCGCACGTCGATTTGTCACTCTACCATAGTCACCAGAAGTATCCTCTTCTCCGCCATCATATTTAGTATTTTTAATTTCAATGGCCCTAGTAACATCAAATCCAAGTTTTTCTTGTACAGCATTTCTTTTAGCGACATCATTTAATGGAAGTTCAACCGCCATATCTTTAATAATTTCTCTAACTGATTCTGGAGCAAAATCTAAACAATCAAGGAATTGATCTAATGTCCCTGTTTGCATTAATTTTTTAATATCTTCTTTTGAATAATGATATTCTGGCTAAGAGGTTTTATTAAAAAGTCTTGCAACAATACCTTCATCTTTAATTTCGAGAAACTCATTTAAAATTGTGCGACCGCCCGGCGCAAAAGATAATTTCTATAATTCATCAAAAGTAATATCTTTACTTTCTCCAGGATAAAAATTTCTATGAACTCCTAAATCTGGAACATCATATCCAACTGTTCCATTATATTTATTAATAACTTTTACTAACGTGTCTTTATTAATCATATTATAAAACTCCTTTTATCTCCTTAAAAGGGGAGAATTATTAAAATTCTCCCCTTATTAAATTATTATATATTATTAGCCACCTGTGCTCGGATCAACATCTGGAGTTGCAGGAATAGATTGCTGTAACTCAGTCATTTCTTTTACAAGAGCAGCGTTCTTATAAACACAAATTCCAGGATTAACCATATATGTAGCAACACCAAGTTTCTGATAAGTCTGAATCTCTGTAGACCAATCACGGTTATCAAAAGATTTCACCTGAGCGCCGCCTTCAAAAGCAACCTTTACAGGTTTTTCTGCACCAGTAGGAATAATCCATGCGAAAGAAGGATCAATAACCTTTTCAGAATTGGTTTCATCTGTGAAGGACTGAGGAAGAATAATTACTTGATGTCCTTTATAAGTTGTAAAGTAACCATTGTTCCAAACCGTCTCTTTCATTCCGTCAGACCAATGAGCATCATTTGCAGGAATCATAGTAGCTGCAAACTCAAAAGTACAATAAATTGTACTCTTGCCATAAGCATCTGCGGTCATAAGTAACTGATCCATTGCTTTTTCATTGAAAGCATTTTGAACAGTTTTATTTGCTGGCTTAATATTAGCAACAGTAGCCTCAAGAGCCTTAGCGATTTCACGATAAACTGCCTCATCCATGCCCTCAAGAACAAGACTGTAATAGTCATTCATAGTCATGCGGCCGTCAAGAAGCTCTTCCCACTCAATACGAGAAGCTCCGCCGTAAGCAGCTGTCGGTACTTCAAGTGAATACCCATCTAGCTTGAAGACTTCATATCTACCAGCTAAACCGACTCTAGTAACAAACTGTTTAGCACGCTTTTTAGAAGCCTCGCTAATTCTTACTTTATAAACAGGTTTTGTGCCCTGCGCAAAAGTACGAACATCCGCGAATTGGCCATAGTTCTGAAGAACCTTTTGAGGAAGAACTTCAGTAAGACCGACTTCCATAAGTGTATAAATAAGATTTTTATTTTCTCTAAAGTTTTGAGGAGTAGAACCAAGTTCATTTAACTCCTTAATAAATGTTTTATTGAGAGCTTCTGCTGAAAGTTTCTCTCCGCCAAAAGAATATGCGACAGAAGGATTTAATGAAGCCTTAGCATTGGCTCTAGCTAACTCAATAAGCTGATCTCTTGTTAATGCCATTATCTTTTTCCTCCTTATCACTTAATTCTTTGAATCTTAACACCAGGTGTTCCGTCTGGCATTGTATAATGATCTGTTGCGTTGTCTTTTACAACTTTAAATACAGGAGCATCTCCGTCTCCAGCGACAAGGAATCCATCAGTTCCAACATGAAGCTTTGTTCCTTTGACTGGGAAAACCTGATCTACAACGACATTGGGACCAGTACCAGCCGCAAAAGTATTAGTTGTAAAAATATCACCAATATTTGTCTTAATTAAACGAGGATATAATTTTCCATCTGTAAAATCCTCGACCTTATATACGAAATCCTTATGACTTTGATATCTCTCATCATAAAGTTTTTCTTCATTATAAACAAGCATGAACTCGCCTTCGCCAGAAAAATTTACTTCACCAGCCGCATAATCATATTTAGCAAATTGGCCCTGTTCAAGCTGCTTAATATTGTCTGCCGCGGGAAGCTGTGCGTAAATCTGGCCAGTTACAATACCAGATAGGTGATTAGGCTCGACTTGTCCATAACCAATTCTTTTAGTTAAGTCTCTTGCCATTTCTTAGCATCCTCCTAATAAATTAAAAATTAACCAAGTTTTTCTTGTTCTTTAACAGCTTTCACCCATTCTGGTAGGCTGTTATTTTCATTATTATCATTTAAAGAATAAGTAACAATTTCTTCTTCTTTATTATTATCAACTTCTTCATTTAAAGTAAAGTTGATCTTTTTATCAAAACAAATAACTGCAAGTTTTGCTTTAATTTCATCTAAAGTATACTTCTCTTTATTGCTAATAACATCTGCCTTATCTTCGTCAGAAAGCATATAAAATTCAGCAATAAGGGCATCCTTTTTCTGATTGTCAATTTCTCTTTTGAAATTTACAAGTTCCTAATATTGATTCTGAAGAGTGCTATAATTTTCTTTTAATGTATTAAGCTCTTCTTCAAGTAACTCATACTTTTTAGCACCTTTTTTATTTTCATCTTCATCATCTTCATCAGCATCAGAAGAACTTTCAGAATCTGACTTTTCAGTTTCTTCTTCAGAAGATTTTTCATCTTCATCTTCATCTTTCTTATTGACGTAATCAGCAGGAGCGGAAGCATCTTCTACATTATCATTGACTTCTGAAGCTGTCTCTACAACATTTTCCGCCTCTTGAGCAAACTCAGTAGCGGGTTCTACTTGCTCTTGTTCAACAGCCACAGTATTTTCAAGATTCTCCACTTGTTGTCCTCCTCCGTTTAAGGCATTCTTTAAATCTTGCATCATACTATAAAGTGTGTGCCTAAAATTGTCATCTAATGTAAATTTTGTACTTACATCTGGAGCCGTTACAGAAGCGCCTTCGAAGCAAGGCTCAACATCGTCTCCTAATATGCAAATTTTTTGAATAATTGCATCATTTATAATAAAGAAATCCATTCCATTGT